>JAABUK010001027.1_pt1 | contig 55366 bp, 82 predicted proteins | sample 5559141 | NCBI WGS metagenome assembly JAABUK01 (sample SAMN10711869, study PRJNA513367) | rock metagenome | isolation source: Antarctica rocks | place: Antarctica: Victoria Land, Pudding Butte nord | collected 2016-01-03 | reverse complement strand
CCCCTCCGCAAGCGACAGATGGCACCCATCCACCTTGCGGCCCGACCCGGCAAAATTGGACAGATGTTTGAGAGGCTTACGGAAGGAAGTGGGCGACCGGGTGGATGGGTCATCGTGTCGCGCGTGGCCTACTCCCCCGATGTCGCCTGATATCTAGCACCGGATCGGCGAAGCCGGCATGGAGCGTCATGAGCGCATCGTGGCCAGGGTGAAGAACTGCACCTGCGTCGCCGCCGCGCGCCGGGCCAGCAGGGCGCGTCGGGCCGCCTGGGCTTCGGCCAGGGGCGCCACGACCTGCGCCTCCAGCGCAGGGCCGGCGCCGGGGTCCTGCAGCAAGGCGTCCAGCACCGCCGCCAGCTCCGCCTGCCGCAGGTCGCGGCCCAGGCAATAGGCATGGCCGACCGTGCCTACCGGCTGGACCCGCACGGTGCAGCGGGCGACCGTGGCCTCACCGAGGTTGAACGGGCTGCCGGCGCCGCCCGCCCGTCCGCGCACCATCACCAGCCCGGCCTCTGGGCCGCGCAGGCAGACATAGGCGGGCAGCGGCGGCAAGCGGGCCTGCATCTCGTCTGCCGTGGCGCGGGCCAGGACCGACATCCAGTGCTGGCGGCGGCTGGGCGGGTCGCTGTCGTCGGCCATCACCAGCGGCTCCAAAGTTGTCTAGACAACTATGCCGCGTCCCGTTAGCGGTCAAGGCGAAGTCGCACAGGAACGGGTCCGCCGGGATGACGATTGCATGACCACAGCGCCCCGCCCCGCCCCGCCCAGTTCTGCCCCGCCCGGCCCCGCCCCGCCCCGCGCCGTGCCGCTGTGGCGCCAGATCGCCCAAGGCTTGTCCGCCGGCATCGGCCCGCGCGGCCTGCGCCCCGGCGACCGCCTGCCGACCGAGGCGCAGTTGGCCGCCGAATACGGCGTGAACCGCCACACCATACGCCGCGCCATCGAGAGCATGTCGCAGTCCGGCCTGGTGCGGGTCGAGCAGGGGCGCGGCACCTTCGTCGCCGAGGACAAGCTGGACTACGAGGTGCTGCCGCGCACCCGCTTCAGCGAGTGGATACGCCGGCAGAACCGCGAGCCGTCGGGCCAGGTGCTGCACGTCCGCGCCGTCGCGGCCACGGCGGCGGTTGCGGCCGGGTTGGGGGTGGCGCGCGGCGGCCCCGTCGTCGCCTATGAGCGCCTGGGCCTGGCGGACGGGCTGCCGGTGGCCCTGACCAGCCACCACTTCCCGCAGGCCCGGCTGCCCGGCATCATGGAGGCGTTGCAGCGGCACCCGACCATCACTGCGGCGCTCGCGGCCGTGGGCGTCGCCAACTACGTGCGCCGCATCACCCGCGTCGGCGCCCGGATGCCGACCGCGGCGGAGGGCGGGCTGCTGCGCGTGTCCCGCAGCCGGCCGCTGCTGGTGTGCGAGAACACCAACGTGGACGACGCCGGGACCATCGTGGAGTTCGGCATCGCCCGGTATCCGAGCACGCGCGTGCAAGTGGTGTTCGAGCCATAGCGCCGGCTTATGCTTCTCTGTCCCTATGCTTCTCTGTCATTGCGAGCCGCGCTTGCGGCGTGGCAATCCAGGGGCCGCTCAGGGGCGGCATGGGCGATGCTGACGGCCCTGGGTTGCCGCGTCGCCGCGCTTCTCGCAACGATGAATGGATGGCCTGGAGCCGGCGGCCATTCCCTTCCGCGGCAGCCGCGCCCACATCATTGTCATGCCCGACCATAACCTGCCGGCCGTCGCCCATCCGTTCCACGCCTTCGCCGCCGGGGTGCAGCCGCAACCACCGCTGCGCGCCGCCATCACCTCCGCCTACCGACGGGCGGAACCGGACTGCGTGCAGGCGCTGCTGCCCGGCGCCACCCTGCCGCCGGACACCGTGGCGCACGCTGAGGCGCTGGCCGCCCGCCTGGTGACGGCCCTTCGCGCGAAGGGCGCCCGCGGCACGGTCGAGGGCCTGGTGCGCGAATACGCCCTGAGCAGCCAGGAAGGCGTCGCGCTGATGTGCCTGGCCGAAGCCCTGCTTCGCATTCCCGACATCGCCACGCGGGACGCGCTGATCCGGGACAAGATCGGCGCCGGGGACTGGCTGGCGCATGTCGGGCACTCGCCGTCCTTGTTCGTGAACGCCGCCACCTGGGGCCTGGTCGTGACGGGCAAGCTGACGGGGGGCAGCGGGCAGCACGGGGGGCAGCACGGCCTGGGCGCCGCCCTGACCCGGCTGATCGCCCGCGGCGGGGAGCCGCTGATCCGCCGCGGCGTGGACCTGGCGATGCGGATGATGGGCGAGCAGTTCGTCACCGGCCAGACCATCGAGGAGGCGTTGCAGCGCAGCCGCCGGCTGGAGGCGCGGGGCTACCGCTACAGCTACGACATGCTCGGCGAGGCCGCGATGACCGCGGACGATGCCGCGCGCTACTATGCGGACTACGAGACGGCGATCCACGCCATCGGCCGGGCCAGCGCCGGGCGCGGGATCATCGGCGGGCCGGGCATCTCCATCAAGCTGTCGGCGCTGCACCCCCGCTACTCCCGCCTGCAGCGCCCGCAGGTGATGGCGGAGCTGCTGCCGCGGCTGCGCGCCTTGGCGGTGCTGGCGCAGGGCTACGGCATCGGCTTGAACATTGACGCGGAGGAGAGCGAGCGGCTGGAATTGTCGCTCGACCTGCTGGAGGCGCTGTGCCTGGACCCCGCGCTGGCCGGCTGGGACGGCATCGGCTTTGTCGTGCAAGCCTACCAGAAGCGTGCGCCCTTCGTGCTCGACTGGATCATCCACCTTGCCCGGCGCAGCGGGCACCGGCTGATGGTGCGGCTGGTCAAGGGCGCCTACTGGGACAGCGAGATCAAGCGCGCCCAGCAGGACGGGTTGAGCGGCTTCCCGGTGTTCACCCGCAAGGCGCACACCGACGTGTCCTATCTCGCCTGCGCCCGCAAGCTGCTGGCGGCGCCGGACGCGGTGTTCCCGCAGTTCGCCACCCACAACGCCTACACCGTCGCCGCCATCCACGAGATGGCGCCGGATTGGAACCCCGCCCGCTACGAGTTCCAGTGCCTGCACGGCATGGGGGAGGGCCTGTACGACGAGGTCGTGGGGCCGCTGGGCCGGCCCTGCCGCATCTACGCCCCGGTCGGCACGCACGAGACGCTGCTGGCCTACCTGGTGCGCCGCCTGCTGGAGAACGGCGCCAACTCCTCCTTCGTGAACCGCATCCAGGACCCGGCGGTGCCGGTGGCGGAGCTTGCGGCCGATCCCGTGGCGCTGGTCGCCGCAGCGCAGCCGGCCGGGGCGCCGCACGCGATGATCCGCCTGCCGCGGGACCTGTTCGACGGCCGCGCCAACTCGGCCGGGCTGGACTTCAGCAACGAGCAGAGCCTGGCGTCGCTGGCCCACGAGCTGGACCGGGCGGAGGACTGGACCGCCGGCGACGGCGCCGCCCCGCCGCAGCCGGTCCGCAACCCGGCCGACCGTGCCGACGTGGTGGGCCATGTGCGGGAGGCGACCGCGGCGGAGGTGGACGCCGCCCTGGCCCGCGCCGCTGAAGCCGCGCCGGGCTGGGCCGCGACCCCGGCGGCGGACCGCGCCGCCTGCCTGCTGCGTGCCGCCGATGCGATGGAGGCGGCGATGCCCCGCCTGCTCGGCCTGATCGTGCGGGAGGCCGGCAAGAGCCTACCCAATGCCGTGTCGGAGGTGCGGGAGGCCGTGGACTTCTTGCGCTACTATGCCGGGCAGGCCGCCGGCTTTGGCCCGGCGCACCGTCCGCTCGGCCCCGTCGCCTGCATCAGCCCGTGGAACTTCCCGCTGGCGATCTTCACCGGCCAGGCCGCGGCGGCGCTGGCGGCGGGCAACGCGGTGCTGGCGAAGCCGGCGGAAGAAACGCCGCTGGTCGCCGCCCAGGCCGTGCGCCTGCTGCACGCGGCGGGCGTGCCGGCTGGCGCATTGCAGCTTGTGCCCGGCGCCGGGGAGGTCGGCGCGCAGCTTGTGGGCGACGCGCGGGTGCAGGGCGTGGTGTTCACCGGCTCGACGGACGTGGCGCGGCTGATCCAGGCGCAGTTGGCCCGGCGCCTGGGGCCGGATGGCAGGCCGGTGCCGCTGGTGGCGGAAACCGGCGGGCTGAACGCGCTGGTCGTGGACAGCAGCGCCCTGGCGGAACAGGTGGTGTCGGACGTGCTGGTGTCGGCGTTCGACAGCGCGGGCCAGCGGTGCTCGGCGCTGCGGCTGCTGTGCGTGCAGGAGGAGGTGGCGGACCGCGTTCTCGCCATGCTGCGCGGCGCGCTGGCGGAGCTGCGGGTGGGCGACCCGGCGCGGCTGGACACCGATGTCGGCCCGGTGATCTCGGAGGCGGCACGGGACGGCATCGCGGCGCACATTGCGGCGATGCGCGCGGCGGGCCATCCCGTCCACGCCGCGCCGCTGCCGCCGGGGTGCGGGGGCGGCACCTTCGTGGCGCCGACGATCATCGAGGTCGGCGCGGTCTCGGACTTGCAGCGGGAGGTGTTCGGCCCCGTGCTGCATGTGCTGCGGGTGCCGCGGGACCGGCTGGATGCGGCGGTGGATGCGGTGAACGCCACCGGCTACGGCCTGACCTTCGGCGTGCATACCCGGCTGGACGAGGTTGCGGACGGGATGGCGGAGCGGGCGGCGGCGGGCAACGTCTATGTCAACCGCAACCTGGTCGGCGCCGTGGTGGGGGTGCAGCCGTTCGGCGGGCACGGGCTGTCCGGCACCGGGCCGAAAGCGGGCGGGCCGCTGTATCTGCGCCGCCTGCTGGCCGCCGGCCCGGCCGGTGCGGGCCTGCCGCCTGGCCGTGCGCCCGACGTTGCGCGCGCCTGGGGGGACTGGCTGACGGCGAACGGCCATGCTGCCGAGGCCGCTGCCTGCGCCGCGCTGATCGCCGCCACGCCGGCCGGCGTGGCAATGGAGCTGCCCGGGCCGGTCGGGGAGCGCAACCTGTACCGGACGGAACCGCGCGGCAGCGTCGCCTGCATCGGCGGCCCGGCGGCGGTGCTGCGCCAGGTGTCGGCGGCGCTGGCTACCGGCAACCGGGCGCTGGTGGCCGGGCTGGACGGCCTGCGGCTGTTCCCCGGGGCACTGGCGGACTGGGTGGTGCCGGTGCCGGACCCCGCGGCGGCCTGCGACGCCGTCCTGTTCGAGGGGGAGGCCGGCGCGCTGCTGGCGTTGCTGGACCGCCTGGCCCGGCAGGAAGGGCCGGTGATACCGGTGCTGGCCTGGCCGGTGCTGGCGCCGGATTACGCCCTGGACATGCTGGTGCAGGAGCGCGTGGTGAGCACCAACACGACGGCAGCCGGGGGCAACGCCAACCTGATGACTATCGGTTAGCCGCCTGGCGGCCGGCGCGGGCCGCCAGGCGTGCCCGCGGGCCTTCCACCTTGCGGGTCCACGACGCCCAGAACCGCGCGCTGTCCACCAGCCCTCGCGGGCCTTGGACCCGGCGTACTCGTCCAGCGCCGGCCGCGACGACCGGCAGGTCGGACGCGAGCGGCGAGCCGACCGACGCCAAGTAGGCCCGCACCCGCGCGCAGTATTCTACGCTGCGTATAGACATCGCATCTTCCCCGTGCCCGGCGCGATACTTCATCAGCGCCGTGCAGAGGTTCCCGCGCGCCAGGAACCAGGCGTCGCCCAGGTATTGGACGCCGAGCCGGATGTTGGTCGCGGGATCGGCCAGCTCCTGCAGGGTGCCGCGGAAGCCCAGCATGGCGGCGGTGGCGGGCATGACCTGCATCAGCCCTATTTCGCCGTCGGCGCCGAGGGCTGCCGGGTTCCAGCCACTTTCGACCGTGGCAACGGCGTGGCCCAGGGCAGGGGGGATGCCCCGGCGCTCCGCCGCGTGCGTGACGAGGGCGGCGAACGCCGGGGGCAGGTGCGGCCAGGCCGGCGTGGCGGCGAGCAGGAGGAGGAGCGCGGCGCGGGGTGCGGACATGGCGCCCTTGCTGCCTGCTGGGTGGCCTGCGGGATGGAGCCGCCTGGCTCCCGGAGTTGGAGCCACACTCATGCTCTTGCAGCACACCATGTAAGCCCTCTGTTACCCGGAAAAATGCCCGGTGCGCGCAAATCAGGCCACATGCTTCTGTGCCACCGGCACGCCGGCCGGCGTCCACTTCGGCAGGCTATCTCGCCAGTCGAACACTTCTGATGCCAGCCAAGCGATGCGGCGTTCGCCCAGCTTGCGCGCCACGGGAAAGGTGCCGAGCTTCATCCGGCTGTAGATTTCAGCTTGGCACAGGTTGGTCAAGCGCACGACCTCGGGAAGCGGCAGCAGCGCCTCCCGCGGGATCGCTGCGCCTGGGTGGGTCTCAGTCATACTTACCACCCCTTCGTTGCTTGGCCTTTCGCGCCAACGTCGCAGCGTCCTTGTTCCCAGGCGGCATGAGAATGTTTAGGTAGTGCCGTTCCAGGGCATTCAGGTCCCAGCGCTTGCAGGCAATCCAGTGCCAAGCGTTGAAGCGTCGCGTCCTGGCGTGGGCTAGAAGCCGCGTGTCTATGTCGCGGGATTGCCCAACATAGATCACCTTGCCAGCCCGGATCAGGAAATAGACGCCGATCTTCTTGACGTTGCGCCGCTTGGCCGCCGCGACAATGTTGGCCTCATTCAGCCCAGTAGGCAGCGTCGGCGGCATGGCTGGACCCTTGTATGCGATTCGCTCCATGCGCTTGATCCAGCGATGGACAGTGTGCTCGCAATAGCTCCAGCCATCGTCGCTCAGAACCGCGCCTGGTATCTTGCCGGCAGCGGACAGCTCCTGCACCTTGCGGACGGAAAGACTCGTCATCTTCGCGACGGTCGCTGGGCGGATGCGGTCTGCCGCTGCCATCTCCTGCCGCGGCACCGGCGGCCAGTAGGGCAGACGGGCGTCGTCAGGCATTCTGCGCCTCCAGCGCCTTAACTCGGCCAAGCGCCCGCTTGACCTCGCGGCGAATGCGACGCTGCGTGACAGCGGGACCTTCCAGCGCCTGCACTCGGTTCCTCGCCCGGTAGAGCGCAAGCAGTGTCCAAAGCATGGACTCGGCGCAGTGCTGCGGCTCCTCGGCCAGCATCGGATATGGATGCCCGGCAGCCAGGGTTTCCGCGATCAGATGGACATGCCGGTCGGCTGAGCTGGTGTTGTCGGGAAAGCGTTTCGCACGGGCCACGCGACGCCGCAGGTTGCGAAGGCGGCGATCATCGGCGGGGCAGGGCGCGGACGGGGCGTAGCTGAACAGGTCGGTCATAACGCCGATCCAGCAGGCCGGATGGGTTCAAACCGATCACCGTCTGCGGGTTGCATCCCGACCCTATCGGCACGAATGAACCGCATGTGACGCTCGGCCCCGTCCGCCTGCACAAGCACCGTGTCCAGATAGGCCAGCCATCCGTCGCTGTGTGCGCCGCCTGCATAGCCCAGCAGCAGAAGGTCAGAACCGTCGTCCCACCGCACAATGGCAGGTTCAGGGTCATGCGCCCGCAGGGCGGCGATGGCGGCGATGGCGGCGATGGCGCATCGTTCTGTCCATCCAAGATCCAGATCGGCAGCGGCGTCACTGATTGCCCACATCACGGCCGTCACCAGCGCATCCTCCCCGCCGGGCTGCTGCGGCTGGGCGGGCGCGGACGGGTCGGGGCGGCTGCCGGTGGGGCGGGTCATGCCGGCACATCGCCGAACTCGTCATCGACAGCGGTAGGCTCGGCGGCAGGCGGCGCTTCGTCGGGCATGTCCGGCCGGGCCGCGATCAGGGCGTCATACTTTGCCCCAAAGGCGTCGGCGATTCGCGTATCCAGCTCGGGCCGCGCCTTCGCCAGCTTCGTGCGCCACGTCTGGATGGCTTGGTCGCCGGATACCGTATGCAGATCGTCTTCCGTGGCGCACGCCTCAATGCGGGCCACCAGCCGGGCAGTGGCATCGGCCTGCTTGTCGGGGGCGGGGGCGTCTAGGGCCGGGATAGCGTCAAGGTCAACAAGATCGGACTTGCGGGACGGGGCAGGCGCCTGCTGGCGGGCCGGCTGGGCGTCCAGGGTGGTGCCTCGGAAGTCGTCGGCCGGCGTGTCGCGCAGCTCCTCCACCGTCTTGAGGCCGCGCAGCAGGTCGGGGAAAGCGTCGCGCAGGCAAAATCCCCTCGCCCGGTTCTGCAGCATCCGCGCCGGATATTGCTGCCAAGGGCCTTGCTTGCCCCACAGCCCGGCCTTCTTGGCGTCAGCCACGCTGAACCGCGACGTGACCGGGCTGGACCCGCGGCGCTTGGCTATGCAGGTGGCAACCATGGCATCGCCCTCGCCTGCGATGGACTCCTGGATGTCCTCACAGATCGGCGACTGGCGGCATAGGCCGATCATGCCATCGCCCCATACGGCAGGACGGCCATTGATCACGCTGATTGAGGTCAACGCCTGCATAGGCGCGAAACCGAGTTCGCTACCAAGCTGAACCGCGATCATGATGTTGGCCGGCTTGCCTCGATAATCCTTGGGCATCAGGTCGGACTGCGCCGCCATCTCCGCAAAGGTCACGAGCTGGTCAAAGGTCTGCGGCACCAGCACGGGGCGCGGCGCGGCAGTGGTGGGCAGACGTGTTACAGCGTTCATTCATTTTGTCCGTATCGTTAGGGTTTGTTGAGCATTCCCGATGACCGCGCCGGCCACGAGCGCCCCGGCTTTCAGGGCCGCGCCGATTCCAGCTCGATCTATGCGCCGTTCCGTTTTGATGAACTGTTCGGGCACCGAGGCTTCGTCTACAATTACGACGCTGCCCCGACCCTGGCTCACGGATAGGGAAAACTCAGGATCGGCGAGACTTCTGATATCCAACGCCTCTAGCATCTGCTGGACGGTCGCACGGGCACGGTCACTGCGAGCCTCAAAGCGGGCCTTGCGTGCCGCCAAGTCCGCCAGCCGAGCTTTGGCGGCGGCAGCCATCGCATCGGTGTCCAGCACGTAGCGCACCAGCCGACGCACCAGCGCGACGGCATCGGTCTCGCTATCAAGCGTGTCCCGCAACAGGTCGGGGTCAAACGCATAATCCGGGTCGGCCAGCAGCGCGTCGCGCAGCTCGTGCGCGTGCGCTACGGCCTGCTGAATGCGATAGGCACTCGGAGGCGTCGGGGCGCTCATTGCAGCCGCGCCTTGGCCGTCGCAGCCTCTAACTCGGCCCGCGCCGCCTGCGCTGCCTCCACGCTGGGGAACGGCCCCACCGGGTCGTATGCCGGGTCTAGGCGCACCACCCATGCGGTGCCGTTCACGTCCAGCGCGACGTGGAACATCGGGATCATGGTCGTGTCTCCATCAGCACGAGCAGCGGCAGGGAATTGTTCGGACGGGACCGGCTCTCTACGGTGTCGGCCCACTCCTGGAACGCGAGGGCAATGGCCCGCGCTTGGTCCGGCGTCGGATCAAGGGCCGCAGCGACCATATGCGGAAGCGCGTCGGGGTTTGCCGGGCAGGTGAACACCGTCACCCCGTCCGGCGCGAACTCAACGCTGCCCACGTAGACTGCGCCACAGAAGTGTATCTCCGTCATGCCACCTTCTCCTGCATCGGCCGGACATCTTGCGGCACGAACTGCCGCGTCACGCGCCCGATGCCGCCAGGGACGCGGGCGGCGTGCTGCGCGGACAGGGGGAGGGCGCGGTGTTGCAGGCACCAGGAACGGGTGGGGGTGGGGATGCGGTCCATTATGGCGCTCCCTGGCCGGTAGCCTTGGCCATCGCTATGCGTGCCATGGACAGCCACACCTCAAAGCCGGACTGGTCCGCGTAGCCGCACAGGACGACTTCTTTGACCAACCGATCCAGCGCTTCCAACAGGTCCGCCTTGATCGCAGCTTCCGCATCCGCGCGTTCTGCGGTGTTCAGCATCTCGGCCAGCGTGGACGCGGCATCATCGCCCACTTCCGGCATCATCTTGCAGACGCGGAACCCCAACGCGAACGAACTGATGCCGTCTGGATGCTTGGTTTCGACCGGCTCTTTCCAGACGTAACCGCCTTTGCCGGTGTATGTCGGCGCGATCATGGCATCGCTCTCTGCGCCGCGATGGCCCGATCCAGCAAGTCCAGAACATCCGCCTGGGTGCGGCATTTCATGTCATTCCACGATGAGATCGCGTCTTCGTAACCGGGCACGAGCGGGACGATGACATCTGTCACCGGCTTGCTCGGATCGGTCGCTCGGCCGTGATCCGCCATGCCAAGCGCACCAAGAAGGCAGAAGCACGTCCGGTCGGCGTTGGCATAGCGTCCCTGTATCCAAGCGCCCGGCGGCGTCAGCAGGTCGCGGGCGGCGCGTAGGACGGCCAGAGTGCCGGTCATGCCCTCCCTCCCTGACGGCGCGGCATCGGCGCACGGAACGCCGCCATGTCCGGGTCATCGTCCACCGAGATGCACCCCACCGGCACCGCCTCCACCTGCACTACCCGCGCCGGCTCAGCCGTGCCGCCCAGCGCCAGCAGCACGATCTCGGCAGCGTCGCGTGCATCCACGGCCCGGTGCAGCGCGGTCCGCAGCGCGTTCAGCTCGCGCATCGCCAGCGCTTGGCTGACGCGGCGGTTCTCAGAGCGGGTGGCGTTCGCGCGGCTCAGCTTGGCGCGGGCAGCGTCCAGCATCGGCAGCAGGCCGGCGGCGCGGTCGCGGGCCTCGCGGAAGGTAAAGAGCGCGCGGTCTAGGCGGGTGGGGCCGAACACGGCGCTGGGGGCGCGGTAGGTCTGGACGGTGCGGGGGGCGAGGAGGAAGGCGCTCATGCTGCGGACTCCCCAATAGCGATCATGCGATGGACCATCGCCAAAGCGGACTGCTGCAAGGCGAGGCATGTAGGCTTGAGGGCGTCCCAGGCGGCGGCCCTGGCGGCGTCCCAGGCGGCGTCCCTGGCGCCGGCGCTGGCGGCGGCCCTGGCGGCGTCCCAGGCGGCGTCCCTGGCGGCGTCCCTGGCGGCGGCCCTGGCGGCGTCCCAGGCGGCGTCCCAGGCGGCGTCCCTGGCGGCGGCCCTGGCGGCGTCCCAGGCGGCGTCCCTGGCGGCGTCCCAGGCGGCGGCCCTGGCGGCGTCCCAGGCGGCGTCCCTGGCGGCGGCCCTGGCGGCGGCCCTGGCGGCGTCCCAGGCGGCGTCCCTGGCGGCGGCGCTGGCGGCGGCCGCATCATTCTTCGCCGCAGTCAAGACAGGCATCAGCGACGGGCACTGCGCGAAGTCCGTGATCTCGGGAAGCGCAGCCAGCGCGTCGGCCTGGACGGACAAGCCCGCCAGCCGCAACCATGCAGGCGTATGCTCCCGGATCAGCCAGTCTGCCGCCATCATCGCACGGCGGCGCTCTATCGCTGGCGTGCTGCGGGTGCCGACGAGCAGGGGCACCAGCGGACGCAGCAGGACATCGCGCTCGTCGTCGGGTAGATCGTCGTTCCAGGTGCGAAGGAACGCGCCGATGACGGGGCAGGCGCATGTCGGATGATCTGACCAGCGTTCGCCTGCAACGAACGCGACCGCCTCCATCAAGCATGCCACGCCATCGGCCTTCTTGTGGGCGCCCTTGGCCAGCGGCGGCAGGGTGTCTAGGCGCGAGAGGTCTAGGTCGGGAGCGGGCTTGCCGCTGCGGGCGGTCACAGGAACACGCTCGCATATGCGCCGGCCGCGATGCCGAGCGCGCTGAACGCGACGACGGCCAGGGCGGCGGCAAGGAACCAGATGGCGGGGGCGGGCTGGGTCTGCATGGGGCGCTCCATCGTGAGGTGATGGAGGCATATTACGCACAGTGCGGAACTGGCGTCCAGCAGTTTTCCGCGTAGTGCGTAATTTAGTCGGCGGGTGTCCTACCCGTCATGCGGCGTCCGACCGCCAGCCACTCGGCTGCGGCCTCTGCATCCATGTCCTTCACGAGTGCGCTCGCTTCTTGCATGACACTCAAGGTAGGACCGGCTTCCTCGGGCGCCATAAGCAGGGCAGCGGGATGAACGCCATACACGGCAGCGAGCTTGGCAAGGTCGGCAAGGTCCACTTGGCGCACTCCCGTCTCCCAGCCGGATACGGTCGAGATGCCGACCTCAAGCCGCTCTGCGAGCGTCCTTAAGGTATATTGTCCTTTCTTGCGCCACAAGCGTAAGAATTTATAGACATCGTGCGGGTTGTCGGGACGGCGCTTGGGCATAGCAGTAGCCTCACCTAGGGCGCAGCCTTGTGGAACCTCGCCAGTGTGAAATTCCCCCTTGTGCGGAATTACGCACTGTGCGAATGTCTTGGTCATGGACCTTGCAACCTACAAAACGACTGAAGGGCTGACGCTGACGGGCCTGGCCGCCAAGCTCGGGTTCGGCGTCAGCACCGTCCACGGGTGGCTGGACGGCAGGCGCAAGCCCGCTCTTGAGGCCCTACCGCAGATACTGGCGCGGACAGGCGGTAAGGTGACGCTCGCGGAGTTGCGGCCAGAGTTCGCGAGCGAGGCCGCCTGATGCCCGTCTATCTCATCCAGGCCGGCACAATCGGCCCCGTGAAGATCGGCCACGCTCGCAACCCGGCAAAGCGCATGGCCGGGTTCCAGTGCGGCAACCACGAAGTCCTGTGCTTGGTGCGGACTTGGCCCGGCGGACAGTCGGAAGAAGCCGCTCTCCATCGCGCTTTTTCTGACTACAGGCTGCAAGGTGAGTGGTTCCGGTCCTGCCCGGCCATGCTGGACGTGGACCCGGCGGCTTTGTTGAACACTGCAAGCGTGAAAAGTGCGCCCGCCTTGGATGGCACGGCCAACACGATCATCCGTAACGCACTGACGCAGAGAGGCATGAGCCAGAAGGAACTGGCCCGGCTGCTCAACTGCTCGGAGCCGCTCATCAGCCATCTGCTGAAGGGCACAGTGCAGCCGACCTACCGACGGGCACTTGCCTTGGAACAGCATCTCGGCATTCCCCATCAGACGCTGCTGCCGCAGCCGGTGGCCGCATGACCGCGCATCTACCCGCTCCCGCGCAGGCGACGCTCCATCTGGACAAGTTGGCCCTGCAACAGCGCCACCTGCTTGGACAGGTCTGTGACCCGTTGCCGGGTCTTGAGGTGCATGAGCCAGATGGCACCCAGGCCAACGACTGCCCAGGCTCCCGACAAGGGTTCGCGCAACTGGACGCCCAGGTTCGCAAACTTGGCCCAGACCCATTCCAAAATGGTCAGGATCAAGGCCCAGAGGATGCCGACGACTTCCATGCTAATGCTCTCCGAGGTGGTGCCGATACTGTAACATTTATCGGTGCGGTCTCAGCATGACCGCCCCTTCCCCCTGCGCCCGCACCGTCACGGCGGGCCACCACGACGCGGACCTGCTCGCCTGGCAGGCGGCGGGCATGAAAATCCCCGACATGGCCAAACGCCTGCGATGCGGGTACGCGACAGTCGGCAGCCGCTTGGCGGAAATGCGCCGCGCTGCCGGGATGTCGGCGCGCAAGCCAAGTTCCCTAACCATCAGGATCGCGCCCGCGAGCAACGCGGTGCTGGACCGCCTGACGCCCTCGCAACGGGCGGCGTGGGACGCATCTGGCGACAATCCGGACGGCGCGACGCTTGCGAGGCGACTAGGGTGCCATCCAGTCGCGGCGCGGGTGCGGCTGTTCCGGGCGCGGCTGGCCATCGCGGCATGGACGCCGGCATGAGCCGTCCGCCGGACGACCTGGACCCCGCGCGCGGCATTGCGAACGCGCTGGTGTTTGTCGCGATCATGCTGGCCGCTGCGCTGGTGTTCGTGCTGCTCGGTGGCGAGCCATGAGGCGTTCTTGGCTTGCTGATATGAACGCGCGCCACGCCCGCGGCGACCTGGTGCCGCCCGCCGTTCCCGCGCCGGTTGCCATCATCCCCGGCGACCATCACGCGATCCCGCTGCTGGACCGCGCGCTGATGGCGTTTATCGGCGTGGCCGTGCTGTGCGTGACCGTGCTGGCCATCGTCATGGCGTGTGGGTGATGTGCGAGCATTGCCATCCGCAGCGATCCTGGCGTCGTCCCGTGCCGCCCGGCTGGGCGCTGCTGTTCGCCCTGGCGTTCGGCGCTGCGTGCTGGGGCACCATCGCCCTGGTCGTCTGGGCACTATGGCCCGTGAGCGCGTGGATCGGGCTGAGCCTGCTGGCCGGCGTCGTCGTGTGCAACGTGTCGGTGTGGCGATGAGCTGCAAGCCCCGCCCCTTTGATGCCGACGCCCTGCTGGACATTGCCGAGCGCGCGCGGGCAGGGCAGTCGGTCTCGGACATCACAGCGGCCTACGCCACTACCGCAGTCAAGCTGTATCAGATCATGGACGCCGCCGGCATTCCGCGGCCCGCGATCATTGATGCTGGGCGTGTCGAGATCATGCGGGCCATGCGAAGCCAATACGCCTCGCTGGAGGAAATTGCCGACGTCGTTGGGCGCAGTCCGGCGACTGTCCAGCAATATCTTAAGCGCGAGGGCATTCGTCTGCCGAAGACGGCGCTGGATACGACCGGGGCGAAGGTTCCGCGTCAGAACACCCGGAAGCGGACCCCACTGCCTCGCCGCCGTTGCCTGTGTTGTTTCAGGATGTTCCCGAGCCTGCACGTCGGGCATCGCCGTTGCGGCGACTGCGCGCGGATCCTCCACACGCTGGACCAGCCCTATGGATTGTAGCCCCGCCATGTCGGGCTGCTGCACGCTGGAGCATATCGCGCTCGGCGTGGCCTGTGGTGCGTGCATTGAGATCGTCGTCGCCTTCGGGCGGTCGGCCACAGAGGCTCCCGGCCCGGTGCCGGTCGAGCGTGACGTGCGTGTTCTCTCCCATAACCTGCCGCCCGGCAGTGTTGATGCACTGCCGGGCGGACTTTTTGGGTTGGATGAGGTCGCTGCTGGAGTTCCGGTCTGCATCGGAACCGACCATGCAGGACAGGCCCGATGCGCACAACGAGACAGCAGGGTGCGCCCGCACCCATGACCCATGCGGAACAGTTCACGGCGGACCTGTGCGGCCTCTACGCCGGCCCGCACGCCGCCAAGCGCATGGCCGGCGCATGGCAGCGGTCCGTCGAGACCTGCCGGGCCTATCTCAAGAGGCACCGCGCCATGTCGTTCGACCAAGCGGTGGAAGCGGCGGCGCGGGACGAACACGCGATGACGGCGCTGCTGGCGCGCGTCGCAGCAGCGAGGGCACGGAATGCAGAGCTACAGGTGGCGGTGCGCCAGGGGGCGCATGTGGGCGTGGGCGTGGATTGCGGACGCAGCGGAGCGGCTGTTCGAGACGGCGGCGCGGCGGGCGGACCGGGCCAGGGTGGCGGCGGCCCGGCTGCTGCGGCGCTAGACCGGCGCGCGAGCGAGCGGCGGGGGCGGGGCGGATGATCCTCGATCCCTGCCTGCCGGCCCTGCACCACACCGCCGCCACGCTGCGCGCATGGGCTGTATGGGGTCGCGCGCGTCCGTGGTGGCACGCACCCGTCCGCGCTGTCTCTGGCCCGTGCAGCCGTGCCGCCGTGCTTACCCTGCCGCTGCTAGCCGGGCCTGCTACCGGGCCGCTGCCGGGGTATGCCGGCTCTGATGCCGGGTCCCTGCCGGGGTATGCCGGCTCTGTAGCGGCTATCGTGCCGGGGTATGCCGGCTCAACAGACAGGTTCGGCGCCGGGGCATATGGGCCGGGCGGCTATGGCTACGCGCCGGGCGGGTTCGGCTCAGGCGGATACGGATACGCAGGCAGGCCCGAGGCGTCCTTGGAGGGACTTGTGGTGACGGTCGCTTTGGTCCCCGGCGGGCTGCCTGCGGTGGGGACCGCTTACGAGGTTCCGGCGATGCTGGGGGTGCCACAAAGGGCAACCCCGGCCTTGCTGGTAGGTGCCGGGCCTGCGGGGTCGCTCCCCGTCCCGGCAGAGGGCGGCGCGTCGCCCCCGACGGGCGAAAGGCCCGTGCCCACGTCCGACACGCCGCAGCCGGTGCCAGAAGCGTCTGGGCTGGCCGTGGTGGCGGTGGCGCTGCTGGGCGTCGCGGTGGGGAGGCGGCGGGGATGAAGCAGCGCCGTCGCCGCTATCGCCCGCCCTATCGCATCTCCCGGCTGGGCTTTGTCGTGCCGCCACGCCCAAGCCGGAAGGCGCCGCCGTTGACCCCGCTGCAACTACGGGAGCAGGCCATAGAGCGGGCGTTCCGAGCGGGTGCCCGCTACTGCAACAACAGGTGGAAGCGCCGGTGCCCCCCTCGCTGGTGCCGCTGGCCGGTAGGACATCCCGACGCGGCGCACCTGTTGGAGATCATGCGCGCCTTCTATCGCGGATACGACGCCTGGACGCGCGCGGTCATTGCTCACAATCGGGACTGGCCTGCGCTGCCGTTCCCGCAAATGCAGGCTGCTGAATGACCCACACCTGGCACTTCCAACATCCGTCCACCGATTGGCCGTGCGTGGCCACGTTCGACGGCAACCTGCTGACAGTGGAGCCGGTGGACGATGACGACGAAGAGGATGACGACGGCCAGGAATGGCTGGATGCCACCTACGATGACCTGAGCGCGGCCGGCCTGTCGCGTACCTGCTGCGCCAGCGTAGATGCAGCCTACCGTGAGCTGCGCGCCATCGGTGCCGAGGTCGTCGCCGTATGAGCCACGATCTGCTGACTATTCACGTCCCCGGCGACATCCGAGGAAAAGGACGCCCGAAGTTCGGCGGCGGCCGTGTCTATACCGATGCCAAGACGCTAAATGCCGAGGCGTGGGTGCGGCATTGTGCCATCCAAGCTATCGGCCAGCCGTGCCTAGAGGGGCCGCTGTCATTGGTGGTCAACATCGCCGTCGGGGTGCCGGCGTCATGGTCCAAGCGCAAACAGGTAGATGCCCTGGCCGGGCTGGTGCGTCCTACCGGCAAGCCCGACGTGGACAACACGCTCAAGTTGCTCGCAGATTCGCTGAACAAGATCGTGTGGCGGGATGACAGCCAGCTCGTGGATGTCACGGTCATCAAGCGATACGGCCGGGAGCCAGGCGCGGTGCTGGAGATCGGCACGCTATGACCATCCGCACCCGCCGTATGCCGCCCAAGCCCAGCGCCGCGCACGTCCGCATGGCCAACGCCATGTTCACGCCGCCGCCGCGCAACCCGGCGCCCGCGTTGGACCTGTCCTGGCGCGGCACACTGGACCGCCTGCCGGACGGGGCGTTGCTGGGCGAGCTACAGGACTACCACGGCTGGACGCTCACCATCGTGGGCACGGCGCTGAACCAGGACAGCATGGCGTTGCGGAGCTGGGTGCGGAAGGCCGGCTTGCTGCACCCGGCCATGGATGACATCGGCCTGACAGCGGACCTGACCGAACGCTCGGACGCCTCATGGCCCTGGACGATGGCACGCGGGGCCGACGATGCGTGGCGCGGAGAGATCGCAGGGCCGTCCTGGCGGCTGGTCGTGACCGGGACGCGGGTTTCGGCCGGGCGGATGGCGTTGGCGGCGATGGTGGAGGCTGTCCGTGGGTGACACACCTGAACAACCTGGTGCGGCGCATGTCGTGCACTGGCGATCCGTGGACGATGCGCCTGCCGATAAGCAGCTGTGCCACATTCGAGGAGATGGCGGCACTGTCCTGATGGACGTGCCCTATGATGCTAAGGCGCAGATATGGTGGGACTTCTTCGCCACTCCCGAAGCAGGACATGGTTACGGCAGGGCCAACGGGATCACCGCCTGGGTCCCAGCGTCTGAACTGGACTTTGACGCGGGGTATCCAGAGTGACCGCCCCCATCGCCCTCCCCGCGACCGCCCACGGCTGGCAGCGTATGCCGGACCTCGACCTCCCGTGCGCCACGGCCTGGGAGATGCCCAACGGCAACGTGTGCTTCGTGCCGGCCGGGACCATGCCGATCATCCAGCGCGAGGGCGACCGCACGACCATCGGGACGCGGGCCGAGGGGAGCGCAAAGCCTTGATGCGCTGGGGTGAATCGCTGTATGATGCCGATTGTCCCGCCTCATGCGGGGCGGCCGGGCACTCGATTGGCGTCGAGTGTTGTTCCCGGCCTGACCACCCACTCGAACACACCGAGGTGATGGCTATGAACGATACCCCCATACCGGGAGGTGCGCCCGCGCGCAACCTGTTCCCGCAAACCGTGGCTTACCTTGCCGTCCAGGCAAGCCGTGCCAGGCTGCTTGAGCAGTGCCGCCTGGCGATTGAGGCCGGACTGCCGCGCGACGAGATCGCGGCCTTCCTGAACCAAGTGGATGCCGATTGCCGCGCGATGATCGCAGCGGCCTATCCCAATCAAAATTGCGGAGACGCATAATGCTGAAACCTCGCGCTTGGCAGGTCAATGCTGTCAATCAGTGCGTGTCTATCGCCATAGGGGGATCGGATCGCGCCCTAGTGTTTGCCTGCCCCGGCAGCGGCAAGACTATAGGCGGCCTGCTGATTGCCATCGGGTTAAAGGAACGGGTGAAGAAGGCCAGGAAGATTATTGTTTTGACACCCAGCTTACAAATTAAAAGCCAGTGGATTGAACGATCGCGTGACCTTGGACTGAACTTGATCGCCATTGAGGACGCGCATGTGCTTCTTGCAGGCGTTGATGACATGTTTTCTGGCGGTTTTATTTTAACCTACCAGCAGGCCATCTCGATGCGGGCGTCGCTTCGCCTGTTCTGCGATACGCACAAGCCGATCGCAATCCTTGACGAAGTGCATCACACCAGCGGCCCGGCCGGCGGGCGGGATGGGAATGAGTGGGGTATCAGCATCCTGCATTCCTTGACGCACGCATCCTTTAAGCTGGCAACCACCGGCACCCCGTTTCGGGAGGGATCAAACCCTATTGCTTTCGTAAATTACAATGAGGACGGTCGGGCGCACGCGCATGTCGAATATGGCTATAAGCAAGCGATTTTGGACCGCATCTGCCGGCCCATTGTGTTTGAGATTTACAATGGCGAGGTTGAGTGGACGGACTCCAGAGGCGTTTCACTTCTTGCAGATTTCCACACGCAGTTGACGAAAGCGAAGAGGCTTGAGCTGCTACGGGCTGCTGTTTCCATGGACGGTCAGTTCCCGCTCCGGATGATTGAGGGTGCTCACAAGCGGCTGTTGGAAGTTCGCGCCGAACCAGGCGGCGAACGTTCGGGTGGATTGGTTGTTGCAATGGATGTGCAGCACGCCGAGGCTATAGCAGATGCCTTGACGATCATTTCCGGCACACGCCCGGTAGTCGTTCACAATAAGGTCGATGACAGTCTCGACTTGATCAATGCTTTCCGCGATGGAGATGCCTTGTGGATCGTCGGTATCAGAATGCTGTCGGAGGGGGTTGATATTCCCCGGCTCCGGGTTGGCGTGTATTGCACCAACATCCAGGCGCCGCTTTACTTCCATCAATTCTGCGGACGCATGACGCGAGTGCAATCCAGCGATCTTGAGCGAGCCTACGTGTTCATGCCAGGCGCTGCGGAGCTGCAGGTCACCGCGCGACAGATTGAGGAGGATGTCGCACATGCGCTGGGCGAAGATGTGCCAATCCGAGAACCGTCTGGCCAAAGGCGGAAATGTAGCGGCACCGCAGGCATCACCGTTGAGGAAAGCAATGGTGCGAACGTTTTGAGCATCGGCAGTGGTCATGTCGTTCCTGTATCTTACGTCCGCAAGCATGAGGCCACCATCAGGGAATACCGAGACACGCCTGGCCTTCGCAACCTAACGCAGGTGGAATTGGTTATCGTGCTGGTTAGGACCGGTGTACTTCCTCCGTTTGAGGATAAGGCAGCATGACGGTCCTAATGGGCAGTTTTGCTGCGTCTGACAGGACCCGCGATCCAGATGAGCAATTTGCAGAAATCCGTCAAAAGGTGGTGGACAGCCTACATCAGACGCTCGACAACGCAAAACACGGCTGGCTATTCCCGACGTTCCTCATTGAGGCCGTTGAGAATGAGGTCTGGAAACATCCGCGCAAGCTGACGCACAACACGTTGCCAGCCATGCCGCTGGCCGAGTTCGTGAAGCGTAGCTATCCGACCGGGCTAGGCGTCACTTTTGAGGTGATTGAGAAGCTGATCGCCGGCAACGAGCGGGCGATGCTCGCCTGGGACAAGGCGGTGCGCGGGGAGCATGGGGGCAACCGCAACCCCACGGGACGGAACCAGCATACGCCAGAACCGGATGCCGTGGCTGATGTGGTCAATGTGTCTAATATACACGTTGACCACATACCGGAGCGACCTGCGGGAACAACGGCCCAAGCCGGTCTCCGCCGCCTAGAGAAAGCCGCCAGTGCCGGCGACGGCAACGCCGCCGACCTGCTGCGTCGGGTGGTCAATCCAGACGACGCCATGACGGTCAACGGCGCCTGTGTGGCGATGGGCTGGCGCAAGCCGATGCTCACGGTGGTGAACACGCCGGACGGGCTGGCAGCGGCTGCGGCCCGGGTCATTGGCCCGATGGATACGGTGCGCCGGGCCTGGGGTCGAGCAACGCAGGAACAGCGTGAGGAAATCGCTGCTTGGGTTGATGAGCAGATGTCTCCTTTGGCGCGGAGTGTGTTCCGATGACAGACCAGCCTAGCAACGTGGTACCGTTTGCGGCGAGACACCCTGATGCACTTGCCGTTGTCACCGATCTTCTAAGGATAGAGCTGCCCCCTGAGTTCTCTCCATTCATCTTGGCCGTTCTGATTTTACACGGGTTAGATAAGGCTGGTTTCGTTGTGGGGAAAGCATGAGCGCGCCCGATCCCATGACGCCCCCGGAATGCGACCTCCGGGGCTATGAATACATGCCGCTGTTCGGCGGCAAGCTATTCGGCAGCACGCTCTACACGGACTGCACAGATGCGGAGTTCCGCACTGCGCTCAAGCTGTGGTGGTCGGCTTGGCAGCAGTGCCCGGCCGGGTCGCTGCCGGCCAGTGACGGCGCACTCGCGCTGTTGGCTGATTACGGGCGTGACCTCAAGGGCTGGGGGAAGGTGCGGAACATGGCGCTACGTGGCTTCGTGTTGTGCAGCGACGGCCGGCTCTACCATCCCATGCTGTGCGAAGCGGCGGTCAAGGCATACGAGCTGCGGCTCAGGAGCGACCGCAAGCGGGAGACGGATCGGAAACGCCTGCAAGCATGGCGCGATAAGCAGGACAAGACCACCTCTAGCGACCGTGGAAACGTATGCGGTAACGCAGATGAAACGGGCGATGAAACGCGTTTCGACACGGTGAACGAAACGCGTGTTGAAACGTCAAACGTCGGAGGTAGAAGGGAAGGGAAGATAGAAAGTAAGGAAGATACAGGTCCTACCGGACCTGACGCGGAAGCCGCGTCGCCGCCGAACGCTGCGACTTTGCTTTGGCGGGAAGGTATCCCGATCTTGCAAGCCTTGACCGGCAAGAGCGACGGGCAGTGCCGGGGTTTGCTAGGCAAGCTCCGCCAGGGCGTGGATGACGACTGCCCCAAGCTGCTGATGATCCTCCAGCAAGCGCGGGACATGCGGCCAACTGATCCGGTCGCCTGGATCACTGCGGCGACGCAGAACCGTGAACGTCAGCAGTATCAGCGGCGTCAGACCCCCAGCGAGGCCGTGACCGCCGCGTTCGGCCCGTCGCTGTTCGCCAACCGCTTCGACCTTGACGCGCAATTTGACACCCCAGTTCCGGAGTCCGGCCATGTCCGCATCCGACACTGAGTTCCGCATCGCCAAGTGGCTGCAATCGCTACGGGACGTGACCGTGGCAGGCACGGAAGCCGTCACGCCGGAGCGCATCGCCACGATGGCGGCGCTGCTCGCCAAGGACGGCTTCCCGTCCGCCGCGTTCACGTCGGACAGCCTGCACGCCGCAGCGCAGGGCCAGCGGTTCTTCCCGGCGTATGACGACGTGCGGAAGGCGCTGCACGCCTGGTGGGACGCACATCGGCCGGCTAGCGCGCCGCAGATCGCCGGCCCTGTCGTGGAGGGCTTGGACGCAATGGACCGATCCTGGATCGCGTTCTGGCACAAGCGCCGGGGTGAGATTTTCGGGCAGGACATCGGCCAGCAGGCGGCGGAAATGGCGCTCGCCACGGTGTCCAGCCTAGTCCGCGATAGGTCGTCGCGCGCTTGGTCGGCCATCAACGGCGACGGCCAGCCGGTTGCGACGGGCTATCCCACCGAGGCGTCAGTTGCCTACGTGGCGCGTCTGCTGCGCCCGGAGCCGCAAGGCGGACAACCCCGATACGAGGTCGTCGAGGCACCGGTGCCGTTCCGCGACGTGACGGCCAAGGGTGACGAGCTGATCCGCATACGGGGCAAGGCGCTGGAGCGGCAAGGGGCCGTGGTGACGGATCGGGGGGATTGGGCATGATGACCTCTCCACCACCCCGCCCCGCCGTCGTGACGGACCGGGCATGAGGAAGCGCCAAGACATCGCCTGGTGCCCGGTCCTCAGCCCGGTGCAGCCGCACGAGCTGCCGCGGCATGTGCGCGTGGGCCTGGAAGCCATGCTGGCCAAGGTCGTCCAACATGCGGCGCACAAGGGCGCGGGGCAGGACATGCTGCTGCAAATCTACATGGCCGGGATGCACCACGCACGAGAAGCGACGACATGATGCTGGGCACGCAGACGCGGTTTGCGGCGACCTGGCGTGATGGACCGGGCGTGAGCGGGCTGATGGACCTCCCCGTGCCCGGCATCACCTACGCGCCGACGCGCCCCGGCAGCACCGCCAAGCCGCGCACGGTGGCCTGGGCGGGCGAAGCACCGCCCGCGTTGGGTGCCGCGTTTGCATTCGTGTCGGGCTATGCGAGCGTAGGCTACCGCTTTGATACGAACCCATCTCACGCCCACTGGCCAGACACAGGGCACGACAGTTGGGAATTCGTCGGCGCCTGGCGCGCTTGGGTCCGCAAGCACGCGGCAGTGGCGGTGACGCCATGAGCGCCGACGTGGCCCGGCTGTGCATCGTCAACGCGCGGCGGATGCTGCGGGGCGAGCTTGGAGATGTTGTGCCGTGCAGGGATGGCGTGATCGGCTTGCGCTTAGATCGCTTGGCCGGGGCCACGCGCTACCTGGACCAAGCCCTAGCTGCCCTGCGTCCGCCTGCCGAGCCGCCCAGCGTGATGTTCTGGCTTGGGGCTGATACGATGAGCTGTCATGCCATCGTGCCATCAGGAGCGCGCACAGGGGGCCGCCAGAGCCTTCCGGGCGTCCAGGACGTGCGGGAGGACCCGTCAGCCCCAGAGCCGCCCCACAACGCCCTGCGCGCGGTCTCGACGGGAGGCGGGCGGTGAGCGCGGCGCACCTGCTCGGTCCGCCAGTGCCCGTCCGCGCGACACCGCTGCCGCACATCCCAGGCTGCACGGGCAAGGTACGGCACGACAGCTACCGCGCGTATCAGAGAATCATGAAACATAACCACAACAAGGGGACTGCGCCCCACATCTACGCCTGCCGGCACTGCGGCGGCTGGCACACGTCGTCCATGTCGGGGCCGAACCCTCCGGGCGCACCGAGAGACGCCCCATGACCCCATTCCCCATCGGGCCGCTGCCGCCCATCGCCACCGAGCCGCTGCCGGACGGTTGCGTGTATGCCAGCGTAGAGGGCACCCCCATTGACGCAATAGGGCTGGACGATGCCGCAGCGCGGTCCCTGGCAGGGCTGCGGCTGCGGGCTTGGCTGGAGACGGCGGACGGCGCGGCATGGATGGAGGCAGAGGGATGACCGACGAGACTTCATTGAGGACGGACGCCGTCCATCCTCGTTACGAGGCAATTCTCGCGGAACAGGTGCGAACGTGGCCGAGGCACCTGGCTGGGGCAAAAGGCGGCAATCCATACGCAACCATGTGCTGGCATTGCAGCGGCAGGCACTCGCCGCCGCGCGACGAGATTTGCCCGCATGATGCCGTGAGGAGGTCATGACCGACGTGCGCCTGTCCCAGGCCCAGGCTGACGAGTTGCGCGCGATCTACGCAGCCCCCTGCTGGCAGGGGTTGCACTGGGGCGACGCGGCTTCCCGGCACAAGCTCAAGAAGCTGGGGCTGATCTTCGATGCGGGCAGCCTCGACGGGTGCAGGCGGTTCGACTGGCAGGTTTCCGAGACGGGCATGGCTTGGCTGGAGGCCAACCCATGACGCAAGCCCGCCCCATGACGGCCGGTGGCCACATCATCCCGCAATCCGCCTTGGACGTCGTGCGCGCCATGATTGGCAGGTCCGACTACCTGTTCGCTGCGTCCGGCGTGGCCAGCGTGCTGATGCAATATGGCGTCGAACCCTTTGTAGCCGAATGTGTGGCAGACCGCGTGTTGCAACAGGAGCGCCGCGCCGGGCGCATCCGGTGGTCGGCCAAAAATCGGGGATGGCTCGTGGTGAAGGGGGATGCGTGATGCAGGATCGGGCAGATGTCACGTCGCATTGGTTGCGGAACATCGCGGCCGAACTCAAGGGCGACGCCTATCCGCAGATACTCCGCGCCGCCGCCGATGAATTGGACGCGCTGCGCCATCGGGCGAAGATGGCCGTCGCTGCGCTCAACCAAGCGCCGGATCTTCCCGATGGGCGCGTCACGCGCGCTCAGGCCGACGCCATGCGGCTCGCTAACGTGCTGGCCTGGACGTTCCTGACCGATGGGCAGGACCCGCCGAGCCAGCGCCGCGCGTCCGAAGCGCCAGAGGGCGCGCGATGCAGCCTGACATCCGAAACCTAACCAGGAGACCCCCAATGCGCCTCATCGCCGTCCTAGCCCTGCTCGCGCTCACCGCCGCGGCCCCGAACGACAACCAACTCGTCGTCGTGTTCGCATCCGGGTCGTCCGCCCTAACCCCGCTCGCCAACAGTCAGCTCGACCTGGCCGCGCAGCTCTACAAAGACGCGCATCCGCATGTGATGTTCTCCACCGGCCACACCGATGCGAGCGGCAACGACTACGGCAACGTGCTGCTGTCGGCCCGCCGCAGCCATGCGGTGCAGCAGGCCCTCGTCGCGCGCGGCGTGCCGGCCTCGCGGCTGCTCATGCGGGCGTTCGGATCGTCTGAGCCGGTGGACGGAGAGAGCCGGCGCGTGGTGGTGACGTGGCGGTGAGCCTTCCCATCATCTTGGCCCTTTTGGCGGCGCCCAGCGTTTGGGACGTGACCAGTCTCAACCCGCCCATCATCTGCCAAGTCACCCCTGCACCCGTATGCATCGCCCGCGACGCCCGCGTGCTGCTGATTTGGGACGACCGCATTGAGGTGATCCCCGAGCCGGGCGGCTTGACCGTGTGGCGCCAAGCTAACCAGCGCGTCGCCGATGCCGCGGCGTTGCGGCGGGACCGGGCAGAGCGGAGAATGCAGGGGCAACGGCAATGATTCCGCCCGTGGATGTTCTTGCTATCGCCGTTTGGCGATGTGCGGCTGCCGACGATGCGTCTCAACTTTACGCGCGTTATCGGCTCCTGCACGATCTTGTCACCGATGCACAAATGCAGCGTGCCACCAACGAACGCATTGCCGCACATGAGGATTATCAACGAGTTGCGAACTTGATCGCGGTGTTGGATCAGGACCGGGCAGAGCGGGCGCGCATCGGGGTAGAGGGCGGATGACGCGCCTTATCCAAATCCACGCCGGCGCCTGGATCAACCCGGACAGCGTGACCGGCGTATATACCCAGGATGCGTGCGAGATGCTAGGCAAGCAGCTCCCGCCGCGCGTGGAGCTGAGGTGGGACCGGAGCAGCGGCCTGACATGGGAGTGCGCCAGCCTGGACGAGGCCATGGCCATGGCGGACCGGATTGCGCTGGCGATCAACGGGGGCAATCCTTGATCGCCTCGTGAAGAAACACGTTTAACAATGGAGCAAGAAAATGACGCAGCAGATTGAACTAACCGTTGAGCAGGGCAATGAGCTGAGGGCGATTTGCAATGCTATGCACATTGAGCCTCATTCCGAACAGCCGCAACCTCGGCCCGCCGAAGTCTCACCTGATATCGCCGAGCTTGAAACGCTTGGGTTGATCGTGTGGCACGATAGGCAGGGTTGGTTCATGACCCGCTTGGGTGCCATGTGGATGCAGCAGCACCGATGATCTTCTGCATTGGCGCCCACACCATCCGCATGGCCCCAGGCCGCGTCACCACGACCCTGCACGACGGCGCCGTGGTCCACGCCGTCCCGCACGACACCGCGGACTACAGGGCTACCGCCGCCCGCCTGGGCTACGGCACGGACACCGCGGCCATGAACGCGGACCACGAGATCACGCACGCCCTGCTGGCCGCGTGGCTCGGGCTGGACGAAAGCCCCGTCATGCGCGCGGTCGCCGACGATGCGTGGCAGGACGGTCCGGCGGCGCTTGGGCTGGAGGAGGACGCCGTCCTGGCCGTGCAGCGGCTGGCGCGGGCGTGGGGCGTCGAGCTGGCGGGCGTGGTGCATCGGCTGGATGGCGTGTGATTAGATCAGGGGGAGTGCCCGATGACGAAATACGACGAATACGCTGCTAGCCAACGCTTCAACGAGGTCGCGCGCCATCTTGGGCAACTCCGCAGCCTAATCAGAACCTACGGGCTAGAGGGTGCCACGATTGCCGGTGTGCCGATGTCCGTCTTCAAGCAGGAGATGCCCGTCACCCGGCGCGAGAGCATGGCAGCGTGCCTGCTGGTCGCCCAGCGGGACAACGGCCTGTCCTGGAAATTGGCGCTGGACCGGCTGCGTGCTGATCCTGATGCGTCGTGGGCGATTGAGTTCTGGCGCATGGCCCACTATGCCCTGGAGCACATCCCGTATCTGGACAAGCTGCCGGACACGGAGGGCACATGAGCCTCATCGCACAAATCTCTTGCACGACCATGGTGGGGTGTGCAAGTAGTCCGTCAGTGCCAGCAGACCGGTCTGTAACCGGGGGCTGCGGCGCTATGCCAGACCCTCGTTGGTTTGTGCTTCAAACCCATCAACAGGCCGAACGATGGGCCGCTGAGAACCTAGGCCGCGCCGGGTTCACGACGTTCCTGCCGATGATCACTGAGTTGCGCCGCGACCGCGTGGTTCGCACCATGATGCACAAGGTCCGCGTGCCCTGTTTCGCTGGCTACTTGTTCGTCCAGTTCTGTCCCGCCACTGACGCATGGCGACCCGTCATCAAATCCGAGGGCGTCCGGCGCATGTTCACCACCGCGAGCGATCGCCCCATCCCCGTCCGTCGTGGCGAGGTCGAGAAGCTGCGCGGGTGGCTGGATGCCAAGAATGAGCCGCTGATGGAATTGCCGGCCTTCGCCACCGGCACCGAGCTGCGCGTCACCGCCGGCCCGTTCGCCGACCGCGACGGCGTGTGCCTGTGGTCCAGCGAGACGCGCGTGCGGCTGCTGATGCAGGTGCTGGGTAGCGAGGTCGCCGTCGATGTGGCGCGCGGGGCCGTGACGGCGGTGGATCAGGTGCCATGACGGCGCGCGTTCGGATCGTCCGGCCGTGATCGCCCGCCGCTCCCTCATCGGCGGCCTGCTGGCCGGACTTGCGGCGCCTGCCGTGATCCGCACGCCGGGGCTGCTGATGCCGGTCAAGGTGCCGGTGCGGACGCGGCACCTGCTGACCGAGGCGGACATTGATTGGTCCATGACCCCCCATGAGATGGGGTTTGTGCATGGCGTCGGCGGGACGTGGCGCAGCCTTGACGGCACCCTTCGTCGGCACGCTACCGCATTCCCGCTGAGTTCTCTCAAGCAGGACGGGCCGGTCATGTATGATCAAGCCAAGGCTGCAATCGTGAAATGGGCGAACCGCCTTGATGAGCATGACGCTGGCAAGCGACGCACGGTGCTGGCATGACCGACAAGCCCAAGCGCCCCGCCACATCCGGCACCCGGCGCGGCAATGGCGCAGGCTGGGGCGGTCCGGCGAAGGGTATCCCCGCGAGCGCCGACACCGCGTCGAAGTTTGAGCCTGGCAACAAGGCCGCGCTGCCCGCGGGAGAGCGGGCCAGCGTCATGCAGCGCACGCGGGCTACGCGGGACGCGATGATCGCCGTCTATGAGCGCATCGCTGCCGACGAGACCGCGCCGCCAATGGCGCAGATCACCGCAGCCGATAAATGGTTGGACCGGCACGAGGGCAAGCCGATTGCGCGCATGGTCAACATGACGCCGGACGACGTGAGCGTGCTGGACGATGGCACGCTGGCTTCTATCGCGCTCGGCCGGGGCGCGGAGACGACGCACTGAGGTTGGACCATGACGCCAGCCGACGCCGCCCGTGAGCTGCTACGCCGCCGCACCATCCGCCGCAGTTTCGGGGCCTGGTGCGAGGCGGTCCTTGCTCCGCTGGGTCACAAGCCAGCCGCGCACCACAGGCTCATCATTGACGAGCTGCAAGCGGTGGCGGACGGGCACAACGACCGGTTGATGCTATTCCTGCCCCCTGGCAGCGCCAAGAGCACCTATGCCAGCGTGCTGTTCCCGCCGTGGTGGCTGGCCCAAGGATGGGACCAAGCGATCATCGCGGCATCTCACACGGCGATGCTGGCCGAAGGGTTTTCCCGCCGCGTCCGCGGGCTGGTGCAGGAGCATTCGACCACGCTGGGCGTCAGTGTTGCGACGGAAGCCGTTGAGTTGTGGTCCACCACGCGCCGGGGCCAGTATCGAGCGGCTGGCGTCGGTGGGCCGATCACTGGGTTTCGCGCATCGCTTGGCTTGGCGGACGATCTGGTGAAAAGCCGTGCGGACGCGGACAGCGATACCTACCGCAACCGCGCCTGGGAATGGTGGCAGGACGACTTCACCACGCGCCTCAAGCCGGGTGCGCCCGTCGTGCTGATCGGCACGCGCTGGCACGAAGATGACATCTACGGCCGGCTGCTGGATCGCCAGGGCAGCAACTGGCGCGTGCTGTCCCTGCCGGCGCTGGCGGATGGCCCGAACGATCCCCTTGGCCGCGTCCCTGGCGAGCCGCTATGGGGCGATGACGCATACGGTTATGCAGCCGATCTGCTGCTCAAGAAGTCCACCTCAGATACGCGCACATGGAGTGCCCTGTATCAGCAGCACCCGGCGCCAGACACCGGATCGTATTTCGACAAGGCGTGGCTGCGCCCCGTGGCCACCCTGCCGCCGCTTTCCAGCCTGCGGACGTTCATGGGCAGCGACTACGCCGTGACCGGCGGGGGCGGCGACTACACCGTTCACGCCGTGGTCGGCATAGACAGCGACGACCGCATGTATCTTTGCGACGTGTGGCGCGGCCAGACGACCTCAGACGTGTGGTGCAACGCCTTCTGCGACATGGTGCTGGCCTGGCATCCGATGGGGGCCGCAGAGGAGACCGGCCAGATCAAGTCCGCTATCGGCCCTTGGCTGGACCGCGTGCAGCGGGAGCGCCGGGCCTATGTGGCGCGCACCCAGTTCCCCACCCGCGGGGACAAAGCAGTGCGGGCGCAATCCATCCGCGGGCGCATGGCCGCCGGTGGTCTGCACATTCCGATGGACGCGCCGTGGCGCGTAGAGGTTGAAGCGGAATTGATGAGCTTCCCCGCTGGCAAGCACGATGACGTTACAGATGCGTTAGGACTTGTGGGACAGCTACTCGACGTGATGATCCCGCCGGACCAGCCCAAGCCCGTTATGCCGGCCGATCCGCAGGATTACTGCCGCACGCCTCGCAAGAAGACAAAAGACTGGATGACGGCCTAGAACGTGCGCGTCCCGTAGCGTTGCATCCCGACATCCGCCGCGACGTGCGGCAGTTCGTAACCGTGCCGCCGCCGGTGCTGTTCCGCGAACAGGTCCACTTCTTGGTAGATGTTCCGCTCTATCCGCGCCAGCACCTCCCGCACGCTGGCCCATGCCAGCGCCTGCGCCACGCTGTCCGGGTTGATCGGCACCGGGCTTTCCCATAGCGCCCGGCGTACCTCGCGCGGCAGGGCGTCGAATGCGGCCCATGTCGCCGCGGTCATCTTGCCCGTGCTGACGCCCCGCGCCGGTTTGCAGTTATTACGGCTCGTCATGCTTCGCCGCCCATTTGACGGTTTCGGCGAACAACCTCTTGCGGCTTGGTTCCGACAGACGTGCGCCGAGCATCATCCGCCACCTAACGGCGCCTTCGGGTGTCAGCAGCACCGCGCCACACAAATCCATGCCCTCGTGCCAATCGGCCGGGACCATGATCTGCACGACCCCGAACGGTATCACGATGCGGTCCCGCGCTTCGCTGGATGGCTCCATCATCGTTAGTTCTCCTCGTTCCCCCACCGTTGTAGGCAGGGAGGCTTCCACCAGCAATGCAGCCCATGCCGGACAGCGCATCATCCCCTGATGGGGGCGCCATCGCCCGCCGTGGCTTCCTGGGTGGGGTCGCGGCGCTGGGCGGGGCTATGGCGTCGTCCTACGGCGGCATGGTGCCGCACATCCCCACAGCACGCCAGGCAGATCGCCCGCAGGCCCCCGAGAAGAAATGGGACGGCGACCACGACCTGCTGCTGGATGACTTGGTGCGCCGGTTTGAGGCGAGCGAGATGTCCACGGCGCCCGCGCGTCGGCTGTCTGAGCGCGATCGGGCCTGGTACGACGGGGCGCAGTGGTCCGCCGCGCAACTAGCCGAACTAGCCGAACGCGGGCAACCGGCCATCGTGGACAACTTCATAAAGTCCAAGGCCGACTACATGATGGGCGCCGAGCGTCGCTTGCGCTCCGACCCCAAAGCGTTCCCGCGGACGCCGTCCGACGAAGGCTTGGCCGACGCCGCGACGCAGGCGCTGCGCTACGTGACCGACGACAATGTGTTCAACCGGCTGCGATCAGACGTGTTCGCCAACATCGTCATTGAGGGCACCGGCGGCGCAGAAGTGGTGGCAGAGGCCGCTGCGGACGGCAGCATGGAGGTGCGGCTGCACCACATCCCGTTCAGCCGGCTATGGTGGGACCACTACAGCTCCGATCCCGACTTTCATGACGCACGCCACCTTGGCACTGTCATCTGGGGCGACAAGGATCAGTTCATCGGCCTGTTCCCCAAGGCCCGCGCGATCCTGGACCAGACACTCGGCAACGAACACGACTGGTCCGCCAACACCTACGGCGACCGGCCCGCAACAGCCTGGGTGGACAGCAGCCGCACGCGGGTGCGGATCGTCACATGCCATTGGCAGCACGACGGCGACTGGTGGACCGCCATCTTCACCCGCGGCGGTTTCCTTCATGGTCCCGTGGTGTCGCCATACGTGGATCGCCGCGGCCAGACGGCGTGTCCGCTGATCATGCGTTCGGCCAACGTGGACGGGCAGAACAATCGCTATGGCCTGATACGCGACCTGATTCCGTTGCAGAGTGAGATCAACGCGCGACGTTCCAAGCTCATGCACATCCTTCAAACTCGCAGCATCATTTACGAACAGGGAGCCGTGGATGGGATGGGTGGCATTGACGAAGCCCGCGATCAGATCGCCCGCCCCGACGGCGCCGTTGCGGTCAACAAGGGCTTTCGCTTTGAGGTGAGCCGCGACACCGAGATGTCGGCCGGGCAGTTCGAGTTGCTCCAGCACACCATCGCGCGGATGCAGGGCCACGGCCCGAACGCCTCCATGACAGGCAAGGACCCGCGCGAGTTGTCCGGCCGCGCCATCAGCTTGCAGCAGGCTGGCGGTGCCGTGGAGCAGGAACCGAACTTCGACGGGCTGCGGCTGTGGTCGCGGCGGATGTACGAGCGTGCTTATATGTGCGTGCGCCAGTTCTGGGACGCGCCGCGGTGGCTGCACGTCACCGACGACCAAGGCAGCAGCAAGTTCGTCGGCATCAACCATCCCGTCACCTTTGGGGACGCCCTGGGCCGCCTCCCGCCGGATCAGCAGGCCATGCAGGCGCAGCGATATGGCATCGTGCCAAACGATCCGCGATTGGGCATCATCGTCAAGTATGAGAACGACCTGGGCGGCCTGGACATGCAGATTACGCTTGAGGAAGGCCAGGACACGCCGACGATGGCGGCCGAGCAGTTCCAGGCCCTGATGCAGTTCGCCTCTGCCAACCCCGGTGCGATCCCGGTCGAGGTGCTGATCCAGGCCAGCAGCCTCAAGGACAAGGACAAGCTGGTGGAGCAGATCAAGGAGCACCAGCAGCAGCAGGCGGCGGGTCAGCAGGCCCAGCAGGCGGCGCAGGCGCAGATGCTGCACGCGCAGCTCGCCAAGGCGCAGGCCGACGCTGCCGACAAGATCGCGCAGGCCAAGGACCGTGGCGCGCAGACACTGGTGCGGATGCATGGCATGGCGGGCGACCACGCCGACATGCAGCACCAGCCCGTGGTGCCCGGCGTGGGCGTGGTGACGCCGGAACTTAACCCATTGATGCAGCCGCAGCCGATGCCGCAGCAGCAAGGAGCGCCGCAATGAACGATGTGCCGGAACGCCCCGTGATCCTGGAGCATCCGTCTCTCACGCTGGAGATGATGGTCAACCGTCAGACCCTCATTCACGGGACGGCCATTTCGTTGTCACCCGACATGACGCCGGATCAGGTCAACGCGGCACTTTCCGACGCCGTACCCGGCCTAGCCGCATGGTTCGTCGAAATGATGAAGGCAAAGCCGTAGGGATGGTGATGCCGCAACTGCAAGGAGCGCCGCAATGAGCGAGATGGAACTTCGTAAGTGGGCTTACGAACAGGTATCCAAATGGGCCGGCACTGGCTTCACGCCTGACTACTTGATGAACCGTGCTGATGAACTGGTAGCGTGGGTGCAGCAGAAGGGGGCGGCGCCCAATGCAGCATCGCCGTGCATCACAGAATCAGCGCAGGGTAACAAGAAGAGCGCGTTTGCTGACTATGCGACAGTTCTTGGTAGTAATTTGCCAAATAACTAGGCATCTTCTGCAACAGCAATCGCAATCAACGGGTAAAGTTCAGGCCAGCGGCTAAGAGTATATGCTTCAGCGGCTTGCCTTTCTGAGCGTGATGCCCGCAGCTCCATTTTTTCCAGGCGAGGCCATATAATGTCCTTGCCTTCCATAAAAGTTAGCTGACGACCAAGAACCTCATGGCAGGCTTGAAGCCAAACTTTGGGCGCTTCTGCCTGTAATTGATTCCTCGCCTTCCATGCAGCAGTCCATCCTGAACGCATATAGTTTATTCCAGGCTTCCTGGCTGGCCACGATTTTGAACAAAGACACTCCAACAAGCGTATAGCTAAAAGATTAATGCTTATTTGATCCCACAACGCTTTCACTAGCCGTTGCTCTATCTCGGCAACACGTATCATTTCATCTATCTCATCCACGGCTTGAGCCTCCCAAGGTTCGCCTGACGCTACCATAACCGAGATTGCGCCGCATCCCCGCGATGCCGCGCCGTGCCCTCCCCGGTGGCTGAACCGGGTGCCGCTGCCACCGTGCGTCAACGGTGAGCTGGCTATGTCGGCCGTAACAGACAGGACCAAGCAAGCTCATGTCAGACTCGTTGGAAGACCTCTACGGAGGCTCTAGCGCACCTGCGCCCGCCGCTACGCCCGAGCCACAAACTCCGGCGCAGCCCGAGCCGCAAGCCGCGCCAGAGCCATCGGCGCCTGAGCCGGGAGCGAAAGCACCCGACGCGCCAACGGCAAAGCAGCCAGACGCTGCCAAGCCCGCGGGCCAGGACACGGGAGCGCCGCCGGCCCCCGAAGACAACGATGGGCGTGACCCTGCTTACGCGCGGGTTCGTAAGGAGCGCAACGACTACAGGGAACAAGCGTCGGTCGAGAAAATCGAACGTGCCCGTGCCGAGGAACGCGAGAAGGCCAACGCTGCGGAAGTGGCGACCCTCAAAGCGGAATTGGCCCGGCTTCGCGCACCGCAGCAACAGCAGCAACCAGCCTATGTGCCGAACCCGGCGGAAGACCCGCAGGGCTACGCAAAGGCCCAGCAAGATGCCGTTGAAGTTCGCATCCTGAAACTGTCCGAGGCTGGCGCGAGGCGTTCCTACGGGAACGATCGCGTCAACGAAGCCAGGGACTGGTTCAACGCGAACGTCAAAGGCACGGCATCTCATGCCGAAATCCTGGCCGAAGACGATCCTTGGGACGCTCTTGTAAAGCGTTACGATGGCGTCAAGGCTGTGGCGGATCAAGCCAACCCAGAGATTCGTGCCAAGGCGGAAGCCGAGACACGGCAGAAGCTGGAAGCCGAAATCCGGGCGCAGATCGCTGCTGAGGCTGCACAGGTTGTTCCCCCACGTCAGAGCGCTCCCCCGAACCTGCCCCCTTCGCTGGGCAGGGTCGCAAATGCTGGTGCCCGTGCGGGCGCCGCATACACCGGACCTGACCCGATTGAGTCACTGTTTGGGTAGGGAGTGATTGGCCATGGCCGATCCGATGAATTTAACGCCGGAAAATGCACAAAACGTTCCGCTGATCTTCGCTCGCGACTTCTACCGCGAATTCGTCCGAGACAACATGTACACCCCCTACATCGGCAGCGATGAGGGCGCGATCATCCAGGTCAAGGAAGATCTGCTGCGTCGCAACGGTGACCGGGTGCAGTTCGCATTCGTCAACCGCTTGGTCGGTGCCGGCGTGCGTGGCCACCAAGTTCTCCGCGGCAACGAGGAGATCATCGGCGACCGCTATATGTCCATCATCGTGGACTTCATCCGGCACGCGGTGGCCATCGACAAGTGGACGGCCAAGAAGCAGCTCATCGACAAGATGTCTGCGGCCAAGCCCGGCCTCAAAAACTGGTCGCTGGAGCTGTTCCGCAACGACATCATCAACGCCTTCCACTCCATGAACGGCCTGACGTATGGCGTCGCCACCCCCGCCCAGCGGGACCAGTGGGCGCTCGATAACGCAGACCGCGTGCAGTATGGCGAGAAGATGAGCAACACCGCCCCGACGATGGCGGCGAGCCTCGCGACCCTCACCGGGACTACCACGCCGGGCGCGAACGGCACCCGTGCCGATTTCGGCGGGCGCATGACCCGCCGCGTGCTGAGCCTGGCCAAGCGCCGGGCGCAGCAGGCCAAGCCGCGCATCCGCCCGATCCGCCAGAAGAACGGCGGGCAGGAGTGGTATATCGCGTTCCTCGGCCCGGCAGCGTTCCGCGACCTCTACGACGACCCGGAGATGCGCCAGGACCTGACGCTGGCGGCCGACCGCGGCAAGGACAACCCCTTGTTCACGGGCGGCGATCTCATCACGAACGGTATCATCGTGAAGCAGGAATACGAGTTCGCCTCGTTTCCGAACGGCGCGGCGACCCCGGTTCCGGTGGAGCAGAACGTCCTTTGCGGCGCGCAGGCCCTGGGCTACGCCCTGGCGCAGCGGTTCGAGTTCACCGAGGACACCTACGACTACAAGTTTGAGCACGGCATCGGCTGCGAGGAAATCCGCGGCCTGGACAAGCTGCGGTTCTCGCGGAACGCCGACCCCACCCAGCAGAACACGAACATGGTGGACCACGGCGTTTACACGATCTTCACCGCAGCGCCGAACGATCAGTAACCCGGCAGGGCCGGTAACGCCCGGCCCTGTTTGGAGAGTCCATGCCTGACTTCACGCCCCGCCCCGTCGCCGTTGAGGCCCATCAGTGGCGCGGCAACCTTGCTGCGCTCCCGTTGGAAATCGCGGTGGCGGTCTCGTCTCAGGGCCGGTTGGGCGCGTTCGTGCAGACGATGCACGGGATGCGACCCATGCCGGAAATGTCCTGGATCGTGCGGAGCGCGGACGGACTGTTGGAGGTGCTGGCGGATGGTCCGTTCCAGAGCCGTTTCCAACCCATTGAGGCCGAGCCTGCCGCTCACGTCGGCACGCTCACGCTGAAAGGAAAACGCACATGACCGAACTCAAGGGCGAACACCAGGAGCATGGTGTGCAGGTGGTGCTGTCCCGCGAAGCCAGTGCCGCGGCGCGCGGGGCCGTTGCCGACAGCATCCAGGGCAACATTGAGGCCAAGCGCAAGCTGGAGGTATCCGGCGAACAGGCGGATGGCCAGAGCACGGACGGCACCAGCGTCACCGGCAAGCGCCAGCGTGATGACGTGATGGCTGAGAAGACGGACGATCCGGCAGGCCCGCCCACGGGCGTGAAGCCGGCCGAAGGCGTCACCGTGTTCGATGCGGCCGGCGCGCACGGCACGACGCACACGCCGACGCCGGATGGCGAAGGCGGACCGGCCAATGCCAAGCCGACGCCGAAGGCAGAGGCCGCACCACCACCGCCGGCTCCCGCTCCAGCGCCTGCACCGGCCCAGCCCGCAAAGCCCGCAGGCTAAGGCAGCGTGACCGCGACCGTCGCCCAGCTCGGCGCGCGGGCGCTGCGGAAGCTCGGCGTCGCCATCGTGGCGAATGCCGGGCGACCGGGCGCCGGCCCCGTCAGCACTGCCGCAGACGTGGCGGGGCAGGCCGTGCGCGAAATGGGCGTCGTGGTGCCGGAGAGCCTGCGCCCGGACTTGGCGGCCGTGGTCACGCCGGACGATATGGCGGCGCGGACGATGCGGGCGGTTGGGTTGAACCCCATTGCCGGCACGTCTGCGCCTGCCGCCCCCGTCCCGGATGCGGAGATCGCAGCGCGGGCGCTGCTGATGCTGGGCGTGAACCCGCAAGGTCCTGCCGTGGGCGGGGCGTCAGGAACGGTGGCGCTTTCGGACATGGCCATGCGGGCGCTGTATAAGCTGGGCGTGAACGATGCCGTCGAGGCACCGAACCCCCTGGATGCCGCGCTGGCCGCATCGGTAGTGGGAGACGTGCATCAGGATTTGGTGCAGAGCGGCATCGCCGCTTGGGACGTGAACGCAGTTCCAGCCGCAGCGGCAGAGTGGTATGTCGTCATGGCTGCCCATCTGCTGGCGCCTGCTTTCGGCAAGCCGAGCACCTTGGAGTTCTATGCCGCCGCACGGGAGGCCCTGCGCGTGCAGGCACTGTCGGGCACGGTCGCACTCGCGCGTGCGATGACACGGTTGGGTGCGGTGCAGGCCGACCTTGCGGCTAGCGGCTTGGCGGATTGGGTGCCCGGTGCCACGTCGTCCGAGGCGGCAGAGCACGTCGTAATGCTGCTGGCGTATCGGCTGGCCCCCGTGCATGGCAAGCCGATGCCCATGGACGTGGTTGTGACAGCAGATGCTGCGTTGCGACGCATTGCCCTGTCCGGCGCCAAGGGGCAGGCGCTGGCGCTGGCCAAGGTGCGCGCCGTGCAGGACGCGCTGGCCGCGGCCGGGCTGGTGCCGTGGGCGCTGGCAGCGGTGCCGCAGGCGTTCGCGGAGGATTATGTCACCATGGCCGCCGTGCTGCTGGCGCCCGTCATGGGCAAGCAAGCCGCGCCGGATCGCCAAGTCGACCAAGCGGCCTGGGACGCGGCCGAGGGGCGCATCCGCCGCGGCGTGTCCATCCGGGGCATTTACGACCGTGCGCTGGCCCGCGTCCAGGCCGTGCAGGCCGAGGTTAACGCGCTGGGGCTGGCGACGTGGGACGCCGACCGCATCCCGGCATCGCTCACGGATGCCTACGCCGGCATGGTCGCCGATCTGTTAGGGCCGAGCATGGGCAAGGAGCGCGACTACAAGGCATACGGTGCCGGTATGGCGCGCATTCGCATGGTGGCGATGGGCGGACCGGCCGGGCAGGCGCTGGCCGAGCAAAAGGTTCGCGCCGTACATGCCGAGTGGGACGCGCGCGGGTATGTCCCATGGAGCCTGTTTGATATGCCGGATCAAGCCGAGGAAATATACGTGCTGAAAGCCGCATACCTGCTTGCGCCGGAAGTGGACGCCAAGGCGGACCCGGCATGGCTGCCGATGGCAGAGATGGGCATTGCGCGCATTACGGCGGTGCCGTCGCGGCGGCGGCCCGTGGTCGCGTGCTACTTCTAGGGGCAGCATATGCCTGACCTCGTTCACGACATCGCCTTGGTCCGCCAGCGCCGCAACCCAGCGCGCATTAACTACCGTTCTTACGAGATCGTGCAGGGCGAGGACGTGCAGCTCGCCGTCACGGTCTGGAACAAGGACACCGACGCGCAGCCGGTGGACGTGTCCGGCACGGCGCTGTTCATGTCGCTGTTCCGCCAGAACGACTGCGGCGGCTATGCCGGCGGCTGGGGCTACGACTACGGCCATGTGTATCCGGCCGGGCGCTTCGCCGTGGCGCAGGTCGCGGGCGTGCCTGCCGGCGACCGCGGGCGGGTGGACATCAACCTCACCCGCGACGTGACGGCGGGCCTGAGCGGGCGCTACTGGTTCCTGCTGTATGCGGTGGCCAGGCCCGCCGTCGCGCTCGGCGACTTCTCCAGCGCGGACTTCTCCGCAAGCGACTTCCTCGTGAGCGATGCGCCTGCGATCTCCGTCGCGACCTTCTCCAGCTCGGACTTCTCCGCAAACGACTTCCTCGTGAACGCTGCGCCCGCGACCCCCGTCACGACCGTTCTCGGGCAGGGTATCCTTGACGTGATCGGCTGCCCGTGGGGCCGTCCCGCCCTGTTGTCCGGCACGCTGGACGGGCTGGCCGCTGCGGTCCTGGTTGCCCCTAGCGGCGCATTGCTCGGTGAAGACGGCGTGCCGTTGCTGGGCGACGATTATATGTTCCTGCTGCCGCCTGATGCATTTCTCGTTACACCATCTTCTGTTGCCGCTTTTTCTGTCGCTGCCTCTCCTGTCACGCCTGCGGTTGTGTTGCCCATCGCTGCATCACCTGCCACTGCCACATCCTACGCCGAAACCATAATGGGCGATGGCATCAAAAATAGTTTTGTCATCACGCACAATCTTGGCACCTACGATGTGATTGTGGTCCTGAGAAATCCCTTGGATGCCAACGCCGAAGTGCCGATGACCGACAACCTAGCCCCCACTCCGAACACGGTCGAGATCGTCATGACCTCTCCGTTTACCAAAGACGCTGCGTTGCGCGTCATTGTCTTCAGGAGATAATCTATGGCATTCGCACCCGGCCCCCGGAACAAGGCAGCCCAGATCGCAGCCAATCCATTCGTTACGGAAGCCCCGTGGGCGGCTAACACTGCTTACGGTATGGGGGCGACGTTCAGCAACGGCGGCAACACCTATTCCGCGCCAGTGGCTTTCACGTCCGGTGCCACGTTCAGCGCAACCGGCCTGACGTTGGTTGCTCAGGGCGGCGCGGCTGGCGCGGCTGGCGCGGCTGGCGCGACTGGCGCGACTGGCGCGGCTGCTCCCGCCCTATCGTTCCCGTTCACGACGGACGCGACCAACCTCACCTACACGATCACCCACAATTTGAACACCAGGGCTATAAAGGCCCAGGTGCAGGACTTGAACGACAGCAATGCCGAGGTGCCGGGCCTGGACTACACCTATCCGACCGTCAATACCTGCGTTGTGGGATTTGGTGCCGCACCGGGCACTGCTACTAACTTGGTGTTGGCGATCATCTAAATGGCGCTGGCCGTAACACCCGGTTCGCGCCAAGTTGCTTCACAGGCTTTGGGTGAGGGCAAGTTACCTGCCAATACACCATTTTCGGCCTTGAACGTAACGGGCACAGGCAGCACCGACATGGCTGGGGCGTGGACTTCAACGACCAGTCCAGTTACGGCTCAATCTGGAACATTCACGTCTGCGAATTGCACGATCCGTTACAAGAAGTTTGGCAGGACAGTTTTTGTCAACGTGATTGTCAATATTGTCACAGTTGGAACCGCATCAGGCTATGTATTAATAACTTTGCCATTTTCTAATATGGCAGGCTCTAATAGCACTATGTCGGGAAGGGACGGGCAAAGTGGAAAGAGTCTCATTGGATTTGTCAGTCCCTCAAGCGCCTCTCTCGCCATTTTTCTTTATGATAGCACGTCGGCAATACTTGCCAATGCAGCCCTCTCCATGCAAGGCACTTACGAAGCCGCGGCTTAAATTGCAGCAGTTCTATTCAGCCTGACCCCGTACGCACCGCGTAGGAGACCTCCATGATCCGTTACGTGACCCTGGCGCTGCTCGCGCCGTCGCTGGCGCTTGCCCAATCTGCGCCGCCGTTCGGGCGTTCTGGCCTGTCGGCCACCGGTCAGCACGTCATGATCGAAACGGATTTCGCTGCGGCGATGCGAACCAAGGCGGATAGCACGCGGCTGGATGCGGAGATCGCGCGGGCGCTCGCAGGGGAAGCCGGCAAGGCTAATCTAACTGATTTGGCGGCCAAGGCGGACATATCCGCCCTAGTTCCCCTGGCTTCGTCGCTAATCGCAAAGTTGGATGCTGCCGAAACAGGATACGTGCCGGATACCTTCCGCCAGACGGCGGATGGGACCGACGATGCGCCCAGCATACAGCGTGCCATGACCGCAGCGTGCGGATCGAAGGCGCCCAACCTCCGCTTCCGCGCCCGCCACTACGCCCTGAACAGCCGGATCACGCAAGCCTGCTTCGTCAATTGGCTCGGCCAAGGCTGGCAGGAGCAGAACGACGACCCCGCCAGCGCCGCCGGCACTTGGTTCGACGTTGGCCCGGCGTTTGTCGGCAGTCCAAACTCCCCGATCCTAATAACCGGCAACTCAACCGGAAGCGTATTCCAAGGCATCGGGTTCGTCGAGCTGGGACAGCCCGCCCGTCCCACGCCAGTCCGCAACGCCAACGGTGACATAACCGGCAACTCCCCTGCCGCGTTCACGCCGGCCGCTTACGCGCCGGTGCTGGTGATAAACGGATCGCCTGGCGTCACGGTCAAAGATGTCATGCTGCTGGGCGTCAACGCCGGCCTGGTGTGCGTGGGGTCGGGGCGATGCAGCTTCGATAACATCCGGGGCCAGGTGTTCGCCTACATGATAAACGTGCAGGACGCTTACGATGTGTCCAAGATACGCAACGTCCATGCCTGGCCCTATTGGTCGGCAACCGATCCCGTGATGGCGTGGACGCAGGCGAATGCATCGGTGATCGTCAGCTTGCGGAACGATAGCCCCCTATGGGACGATATATTTACGTTCGGTGTCAAGAATGGGATTTCCATCGGCCAAGGTGCCACCGGCAGTACGACCGGGGCGATCATTGGAAAGATCTCCTGCGACTTCACCGCCTACTGCATTAGCGTTGATGCAAACGTATCGAAAACCAATTTCATGGTCAGCAGCATCCGTTCCTACGGCGAGCAATGGATCACGATCTCCGGTCATTCCGTGACCATGCTCCCTGGCTCTAGCGTGCTGCACCTCATGGGCGAGACGGTCGCGCAGATTTCTAACATGGAAAACTTCGCCTCGGGCCTGGCGACGGTCGATTTCGCGAACACGGACCCCAATTTCGTGAGCAACATCCACATTGACAGCCTCTATCTTCACGCGGGACGGATGCCGCCCAATACGTCACTAGTGTACTTCCCTCCGACGCCTGGGAACCTGCTTACCGTCAACCAGCTCTTGCAGACACCGGATGCGCCGCCTGGGTTTGCGCTCAGCAATGCCAATCCTGGACAGACCGGAATGGGCACGTATCAAACCCTGACCTATACCAGCATCAAGTGACGGCGCTCTAATGCCAGCGGCACGCCTGGAATTCGCCGACGAGAGCTATTCGCTCGCAAGCGTGCCGGAGTCCTCAAAGCGCATCATCAACCTGTTCCCGGAAATCACGCCCCCCGGCGCGCGCAGCAAGATCATCCTGCGTTCCGTACCGGGGCTGGTGCGGGATCGCATCATCGGCACCGGACCGATCATCGCCGCCAACGATAGCCTATCGGTTGACGTTTACCTGATCTCCGGCACCCATTTCTGGCGCATTCGGCCCAATGAGGTGAGCGTGCCCGAAGATCTCGGCGACGTGGGCACCGCTGCCATCTCGAACCCCAAGGTGCAGGCCCTCGCCTCCATCGCGGTGGGCGTCGTGGCGGCCGTGGTGTGCGTGCCGCCCAACGCTTGGGTCTGCGCTCATGACGGGCCGTTGCAGCAGATCACCGATCCCGCGTTCCCCGGCGCCAGCAGCGTCGCATATATCGACGGCTACTTCGTGTTCACCGGCTACGGCAGCACGGCGCAGTTCTTCTGGTCGAGCCTGCTGGATGCCAAGACTTACAGTGCCCTTGACTTCGCGTATGCGGACAGCCGGCCGAACATCATCCGCCGCGTTATTCAGCACCGCGGCGACCTGTGGTTCATGGGCGAGTCCGGGCTTGAGGCGTGGTATGACGCAGGCGGCAAAGACATCCCGTTCCTGCGCCGGCCGGGGTCGGACATCTCGTATGGCTGCGGCTCTCCGCAGACGGTCAGCATCTGCGATAACAGCATCTTCTTCCTGTCCAACCGCGGCATCGTGTTCCGCATTGACGGGTATCGCGCCACGCGGGTCAGCACCCATGCCGTCGAGGAATGGATCAGGGACTACGGCAACACCCTGACCGTGGACGCCTGCTCATACACACAGGCCGGGCACTGGTATTACTGCCTCACATTCACCGGCACCTTCCCGCGCACGCTGGTCTATGACAGCGCGACCGGGCGTTGGCACGAGCGGGACAGCGGCGACGGGTTCTGGGTCGGACGCTCCTCGTTCACTAGAGCCGAGGCGCTGTTCATCGGGAGCCGGACGACGGGCGAGCTGTTCCGCCTTGACCCCTACACGCCGACCGACGCCGGGCGCGCACGCATGTTCCAGGCTACCTTGCCGCCGGTCTGGGCGGAAACCGTGCGCGCCTTCATGTCGTCGCTGGAACTGGAGATGGAACCGGGGCTGCTGCCAACCGGCGCCGACGTGCAGTGCGAGGTGTCCGACGACGGCGGCAAAACCTACCGCACCATCTCCGGCAGCATCACGTCCGGCACCGCCGGGGATTTCAAGCACCGGGTCCGCTGGACGCGCCTGGGGAGCTTCCGGCAGCGAGTGATCCGTTTCACGCTGGGCGGGGTGTGCGCGCTCTACGGAGCCGACGCCGATATGGAGCAAGGTCGATCATGAGCGTAGTGCAGCCACCGGTTAGCGCGCCTGGCCTGCACGGCGATGACACGCCCTTGGACAAGGCATGGCTTGACCACCACACCGAAGTTGCCAAGCTGCTATCAGACGCGGCCCCGGCTAAGCAGCCGGCGCTGGCAGCGCCCGTCAAGGTGGACGGCGCGGCGGCTACTGACCGGATGATGCAGTTCACGACCGATGGCGTGGTGAATTGGGACATCGGCGCTTCATCGGCACCCCAGACCTCATTGGGCGGCGGCTCGGACCTTGTGCTGCGGCGCTACAGCAACCTTGGCGACCTGGTTGCCACCATCCTGTCCATTGCGCGGGACACCGGGGAGGTGAACATCCAGGCGATGGTTCTGTTCTCTGGCCCGGTTCGGTTGGATGGGACGGTTGGGTTCCACGGCGTGGTGCCGCAGCCGCAGCAGATAGTCTCGGGATCGGCCAAGTCCGGCGCCGCGGCAGCGTCGCTGGCGACCGCGTTGGCGACCATCGGGCTGATTGAGAATAGGACGACGCCTTGAGCCGGTTCCGCCTGATCGGGCAGGGCGTGGACGTGTCGGCCATCAACGATCAACTGGACGCGCAACCGGACTTGTGGGGCCAGAACCCAGCGCGCACCAACGATCCGAACTCTCCGCACCATGGCATTCCGGACATTTGGGCGCGGTGGCGTGCACCTGACGAGCCTGCCGACGACGCGCCGCACTTCGCCTGTTTCTGGCCGGCATGGCGCGCGTTGCCGGCGCTGCATTCGGTGGTCCACAACCTCTCCCGCGTGGTCGGCAGCGTCCACTTGGGCGGCATCCTTGTCACCAGCACGCCGGGCGGAGGTCAGGTGCGCCCGCATGTGGACAGCGGTTGGCACGCCCGGTTCTACAACTGCAAGCTGTATCTTGTGCTGCGGTCCAACCCTCTTTGCTTGAACTGGTGCGATGGCGAGGCCGAAAACTTCCGGGGGGGCGACGTGTGGACCTACCCGAACGACGTGCTGCACTCGGTAGAGAACCAGGGCACCACGCCGCATACGAACGTCATAATCTGTTGCCGCATCGAGGACTGATGCCCGATTTTGCCCCCTTGGCCGTCCAGCCCGTCGAGACGAACATCACGATGTGCAAGGGCCTGTTCGTCAAGCACGCCGTGTTCTCCAAGGGTAGCTACATCCCCCAGCATAGCCACGATGCAGAGCACCTAAGCGTGGTGGCCACCGGCGCGGTGCGCGTGTGGCAGGACGGGCTGCTGATGGGCGATTACCGGGCACCGGCCGGCATCGTCATCAAGGCGCGGGTCAAGCACCTGTTCCTGGCGCTGGAGCCGGACACGGCCGTGCTGTGCGTCCATCGCCTGGACGCGGACGGCAACCTGCCGAGCCACGAAGAACATCATGTGACGGAGTTGCCCTGATGCCATGGGGAGCAGCCATCGGCGCCGTTGCCAGCGTGGCCGGCAGCGCCATCCAATCCAGCAAATCGGGTGCCGCGTCAGGTGCTGCGAATGCCCTATCGCAGCAGACGATTGCCGAGGCGCGCGGCAACTACGGCCGGGACCGCGCGACCTACCAGCCGTTCGTGGACAGCGGCACGACCGCCACGACCCGTTCCGCCGACCTGCTGGGCCTAAACGGGGCAGACGCATCAACGAACGCGCTGGCCAATTTTCAGGCGTCTCCGGGCTTCGGCTACGCCATGAGCGAGGGCTTGAAGGGCGTAGATCATGCCGCTGCGTCCAATGGGCTGCTGCGGTCCGGTGCCACGCTCAAGGCGGAACAGACGCTTGGCACAAACCTGGCCAACCAGGATTTCGGCAACTACATGCAGCGCCTCAGCGGCATGTCCGGCATCGGCCTGGACGCGGCCAAGGGGCAGGCTGGCAGCACGTCTTCGTTCAACAGCCTTATGAGCGGCCAGTCGAGCGGCCAGCAGCAGACGACGGTGGGCCAGGGGATCAACGACGCCTCGATCTACGGCAATGCGGCGAGCGGTCTGGTGAATGCAGCAGGCGTCGCCAACAAGGCAGGCGCCTTTGATGGGCTATTCAGCAGCGGCGGCGGCACGTCCTACGGCGGCACGGTTGGCAGCGCCGGCAGCGCGGGGACGAACGCGCTTCAGAGCATGGGGTTCTATAATCCCATCGGGGGCTACTGATGGCATACGGCGGCAGCGTCCAGCTCCCCGATTTCTCAAAGTCGAACGCGCTCTTTGACCCGCAGGCCATCGCCCAAGATGCGGCGCGCACACAGGTCATCCAGAACGCCGGGCTGTCCGGCACGCAGGACTTGGCCGATCGCGCCACGCTGCGGGACAACGCGCTGGCCATGGGGGCGGGCGATCCGGCAGCGACCGCGACGGCGCTGGGCGCCAACCCCGAGCGGGCCACGCAGTTCATCACCGGCCTTGCCTCGCAGCAGGGCGCGACGCGGGTGCAGTCGTTGGCGGACATGTCTTCGTCTGCGGACCTCGCGCAAACCATGCTGGGCGTGCCGCAGGATCAAAAGGCGGCGGCATGGGCGGCGGGCCGGCAACAGTTGGTGCAGACCGGACACCGCAACCTGCCGCCAGAGCAGTATCCCGGCGACGGTGCGATGCACGTCGTTCGCGGGCTGGGTGTGACGGTCAAGGAGCAGATCGCACTGGACGGCGCCCGGCTGGGCACCACCATGGACGGTCCGCTGGCCTATCCCGGCGGGGCCGGTGGAGCGGTATCGGCGGGGGGCGGCATCCTGCCCCCGGCGGCGAACCTATCCGACGCCGTGCATCAAAACGAGAGCGGCGGGCGCATGACGCCGGGCATATGGGGCGACAACAATCAAGCCGCAGGGCCAATGCAGGTTCACGGAGGCGCCCTGGCGGATGTGAACAAGCGGCTCGGCACCAACTACACGCACGCACAGCTCGCGGCAGAGCCGGAGATCGGCAAGAAGGTGGGCGACGCCTACTTGGCCATCCAGCGCGAAAAGTATGGCCGCGACGACTACGCCATGGGTGCCTATAACCAGGGCCCCGGTGCCATGGATGCGGCGATTGCCAGCGGGCGTGGCGTGGCAGGGCTACCTGGGGGCGGCCCGCAATACGTCGCCAACGGCATGGCGCGGCTGCAAGCCGGTGCGGCCCGGCAGGCTCAGTCGGCGCCCGCCCCGGTCCAGACGGCTTCCGCGCAGGGCACGGCGGGCCTGCCGCAGACCGCAACCGATGCTGCGCCTACCGGGCCGCCGGTAGATCCAGCAAGCGCGCTGCAAGTGCAGGGCGATCTGGCGACGATGCGGATGCGCCAAGCCGACCCGGAGGGCACCGCGCCTGATGCGCCCGCCGCGCCGCAGAATGCGCTGATGGCTGCGGCCCCGGCAGCGCCCGCCGCGGCGCCGCAGAACGCGCTGGCACCTAGTGCGTCACCCGCGGCACCTGTCGCGGCTGTCGGACCTGTAGGCTTGCAGTCGGGGGAGCAGTGGCTGCGAAACCGCGGCACCGGCGCGATTGCTTTGGGACCTGAGAAGTCTGGTTTGGCTTATGCGCGCGACGCACAGGGCAACCAAGTTCTCCGGCAGATATCAGGTGCGGTGAACGAAGGGCGTCTGCTGAACCGGAAGCTGCCGGATGGCAGCACAGATCAGATTGCGCCAACCGGTCAAACCGTTTCCACCACTCCAGCGGACGCGCGCAACATCCCCGTCCAGACCAAGGATTATGAGTCCGATAGCAAAGAAATCGCTGGCATCGCGGACGCCGGCCGCGCCGCGCAGGCGAGCCAAATCAGCATCCAGACCATGCGCGATCTCGTGAGCCGCATCACCCCTGGCGCTACCGGGCAGCAGCTTGTCGAAGCCGCGCAGAAGTATCTGCCCAAGGAGATGGCCGCGGAGTTCGCCATGAAGGCGGCGCGCATGAGCGATCCGGTCGCGGCGCAGGAGTTCGAGAAGCTGGCCTTGCAGAGCGCCGGCACCCAGGAAAAGGGCGTGCTCGGCTCCCGCGGCGGGTTTCAGGCGACCCGGCTGTTCCAGCAGGCCAACCCCAGCGCCGCGCTGCTGCCGGACGCCAACAAGGCGATCCTGGCCAAGCAGCTCATCGGCGCGCAGGCGGACGCGGACTATGCCGGTGCGGCGCAGGCGCACTTCCACGCCAACGGCGACCCGTTCCGCAACGACGGCAAGCCTTACACGGCGCCGCTGTCCGCATTCGACGCGAAGTGGAACCAGCAGCGCAACCCGCAAGTGTATGCCGCGGCCATCGGCGCGCTGGCCGGGCAGACGCCGGACAAGTGGGCCAAGGGGCTGTCGTCGGACGAATACCGCCGCGCCCTGGATGTCGTGTCACGCGCTGCGCCGAACGACACGGTGCAAGGCAAGACCGGTCCGCTGTCCATGGCACCGCCGAACGCGGAAGGCGTCGCGCAGCAGCGTTCGCGCGGCATTGACACGCCGTTCCCGGTCAAGACGGCAGCCGACTACCAAGGTTTGCGCTCGGGGGCAACCTACACTGACCCTGAGGGCCACACGCGGCGCAAGCCCTGATGGCGAACCCGTGGGATGGCGACCCCATCGTGTCGGCTTCGCCCGCAGCGCCGTGGGCATCCGATCCCATCGTGCAGGCGCCGCGCGGCATCGGCGAGCATGGCTATGCGCCTGCGCCTGAACCGGCACCGCCGCCCGCCGCCGCTGCGCCAGGCCAGCGCACCGGCTTGGTGGCGAACATCGGCGCCGGCCTGCAAGAAGGTGCCGCGGGCGCCGTCAACGCCCTGTCCGACCCGTCCGGCTTCATCGGCAAGCAAATCGTGGCGCTGGGAACCGGGGCCTACAACCTTGGCGCCCGCGCGCTGGGCAAGCCGCCGATGGACCCCAAGCTGCAAAACCTGCTGCTGGACGATGGGCCGGGGCCTGGAGATCGCTTCGTCGCCGGGCTGAACCGGGCCGGCGGCGCTCCCGCGCCCGATCAGGTGCAGCCCGCCGATGGCGTGGAACGCTACGTGCGGGCCGGCGCACAGGGTGTCGGCGGGATGCTGCCGTTCGGCCCGGTGAACGGGCTTGCCCGCCTAGCTGGAACGGTTGGCGTCGGCACGCTGGCCGGTGTCGGCGGGCAGGCCGCGTCGGATGCCGTGCCCGATGACCTGAAGCCCGCCGCCGGCCTGCTGGGCGGTATCATCGTGCCCGGCGCCGCCGCCGCGGGCGTGGCAGGCTTGCGGGCTGCGGTGCGCCCCGCAACGAACGCCCTGGCCGACTTCCGCGCGCCGATCACGGGCCAGTCAAGCCCGCTGCTGGACCAGGTCGGACAGCCTCTGGCCTCGGAAGGCGGCAATCCCCTGGCCGCAACGCCGGGGCAGGCCCGCCTGGCAGGCGAGCGCGTGACCGGCATGATGTCCGACCCCGCTGCGGTGCAAGCCGCCCTGGACGCCGCGCCGCCCACAGCCGCCACGGCGACCGGGGCGCCGGCCGGGCCGACTGCGTTCCAAGTGACGCGCGACCCGGCACTGGGGCAGAACGAACGCAGCGTCAGCCGCACCGGCCCGGACCCGCAGGACTTCCGCGCCCGGCAGGACGCCCAGAACGACCTGCGCGTGCAGACCGTGCAGGGCATTGCCGCCGGCGCCGACCCCGCTGCGGTGCCGGCGTTCATGCGAGGCACGGCGGCGGACCTGCTGGCGCAGCACGACGCAGAGGTTGCGCGCACGCAAGCCGCGGCAACGCAGCGCACCGCCGATGTTACCACGGCCGTCGAGGGCCTGCGGAGCACGGCGCAGCAGCGCGCGACACGGGCGACGGATGCTATTGGCGGCAACCTGCCGGCGGGCGCCGACAATCAGGTGGGTGCTGCGCTGCGGGCGCCGCTGGACGCTGCGAGCCAAGCCGTCAAGTCGCGGGAACGGGCGTTGTGGGATGCGGTGGACCCCAACGGCACGCTTGCGGTGGACATGCGGCCCGTGAAGCAGGCAGCAGCAGGCATCGTGGGCGAGATGTCCCCGAACGCCGCGTCGCTGGCCGGCAACGAGGCTGGCGTGTTCAAAACTGCGGGCGACCTGCCGGACACGCAATCCTTCCGCGACCTGGCGGCACTGCGGTCTCGCCTGACCGACGCCATCCGCAACGAGCGTGGGCCGCAGGGTGATCCGCAAGCGGTGCGGCGCATGTCGCAACTGCTGGACGGGGTGCATAATGCAATGGCCGGAGCCGCCAACGATGCGGAGATAGCGCCTGCGGCCGGCGAACGGGTAGCACCTCCTAGCGCACCGGACTCGACGGGTGCGCCCGCAACGGGCACCGCAGCCTACACACCGTCCGGCCGGCGCGTTGATGTGCGCTACCGCGTTCGGGAGGCCAGTGACCTCACCGCTTCGCAACTGACGGACGGACGGGACAACCCGGCCTACCCGGCAGAATTGCAGCCACGCGACCGCACCCGCGCCGCCAGCACACAACAGGTCAACGGCATTGCCTCAAGGCTGGAACCCGAACGCCTTGGCCCATCGGCGTCCACGGCGGAAGGTGCCCCTATTGTTGGTCCAGATGGCATCGTGGAAAGCGGCAACGGTCGCACCATGGCCATCCAGCAGGCGCACGCGCAAGGTGGCGAGCGGTCGCAGGCATATCGCGACTACCTGACATCGCAAGGCTATGACGTGTCGGGGATGAAGGCGCCGGTCCTGGTGCGCGAACGGGTGACGGACGTGCCGGACCGCGCACGGTTCGCGGCTGATGCCGGCGCATCGCCTGTTCTGAGCATGTCGGCATCCGAGCGCGCGGCGGCGGATGCCAAGATGCTGCCTTCCGATATCATGTCCAGCTTCCGGGGCGGCGACGTGACCGATGCGCGGAACACCGATTTTGCGCGGGCGTTCGCGCAACATGTGGTGCCGCCAGGCGAGCAGGCGTCGTTCATCACTGCGAACGGCAAGCTCTCGGTCGAGGGGGCCGCGCGGGTGCAGAACGCCCTGACGCAGCACGCCTACGGTAGCAACACTCTCGTGTCCGCCCTAGCGGAACACGCCGATGAAAACGTCCGCAACTTCGGCGGAGCGATGGCGGACGCATCCGGGCCGATGGCGAAGCTGCGGAGCGCGATTGACAGCGGGGCCGTCAGCAAAGGAAGCGACCTGGCACCGTCCCTGGTTGAGGCCGCGAACCTCGTGCAGGACGCACGTAAGCGCGGGATCAGCCTGGCCGATGCCGTCTCGCAACAGGATGCTTTCTCGCAGCGCGGCCCCATGGTAGAAAGCGTGCTGCGCGCCGCCTATGGTGATAACTTGGCTGGGCGCATGTCGCGCGGAAAGCTGACGGACCTGCTGGGCTACTACGCCGACGAGGCGCAGCAGCAGGCCGGTTTGTTCGGTGAAAACCGCAATACGGCGCAGATGCTCGGGGAGGCTTCGCAGAAGTATGGATACGGGACCAAAACCGGCACCAGCAGCCGATCTGGCGCAACTGTCGGCGATGGCCCGAGCGTTGGTCAGGACCGGAATCAAGCACGCGGACCTGTCGATGGTACGGCAGGGGAAGGCAATGCAAGTGCAGGCGCAGCCGGTGGGGACGCAGCAGGCGCTGCCCCTCAAGCCGCTCTAACCCCCAACTTCGACGCTGCCGCGGCCGAGCGATACGCCGCCGCGCGTCAGGCCACGCGGGATCGGGTCGCCACCTTCAAAAACGCCCCCGGCGTCGGCACGGTCCTGCAAGGCGGCACGGAATCCGGCACGTTCAAGGCGGCGGATACGGCGGTTCCCAACCTGATCGTCCGGGTAGGTCCGGCCGGCGCCGACACGGCCAAGGCATACATCGCAGCCGGCGGCACGCCCGCGGCCCTGGCCGACGCCGCCGCGTTCTCGCTGCGCCAGTTCGCCATGAAGGACGGCGTGATCGATCCAGCCAAGTATGCGACTTGGACGAAGGACCGTGCTGCGTTCCTCTCGCAAATCCCCGATGCCGCAGCACGTTTCGGCAAGGCGGCGGATACATCCGAGCGCGCCGCTGCGGTGGGCAAGGCGTCCGACCAAACCATCCAGCAGGCGGCAAAGGCGGCGCAGAAGACGGTGGACGATGCGGTTGCCGCGCGCGCCACTGCGGTCAAGGCGCAGCAGGACAGCGTGGCCGGCAAGTTCTTAGGGGACGCCGACCCGGTGCGCCAAGTTGGAAGCATCCTTCGCAGCCCCACGGCGGTTGCCGACATGGGACGGTTGGCGGAACTGACCCGTGCCGATCCCGAGGCGCGCGCCGGGCTGCAACGCGCGGTGGCCGAGCATATCCTGACCGACCTCAAGGGCAACGGCGCGGGGGCAACCAGCGCCGAGACCTACCTTAAGGGCGACCAGCTCCAGCGCCTGATCCGCGACCGCGGGCCTGCGCTGGCCCAGATCATGTCCCCTGAGCAGATGACCTCTCTCCGCAGCGTCGCGGATAGCTTGGCGCAGTCGCGGCTGTCCCAGGACGGCACGCGCGTCGGCGCGGGATCGGACACGGCGCAGAACGCGGCCAAGCCCGGCAGCACCTTCCTGGGCAAACTGGCACGGGAGTTGTCCGGCGAGGCGGCTGGCGCGTCGGCCGGCGCGACCCTGGGCGCAGGCGTGGGGTTCGCTGTGGGCGGCCCGGTGCTGGGTGCCGCGGGCGCCACGGTGGGCACCTTGCTGGGTAGGGCCGGCGGCCGAATCGTGCAGGGAATGCGCGAGGCGGGCTTGCAGAACGTGGACCATCTCGTGAGCCAGGCCTTGCTGAACCCGGCGCTCATGCGAACCCTGATGACGACCGTGACGCCGCAGAACCAGGCGAGCCTGATGGCCGGGCTGGGATCGCAACTGCGCCGCATGTCGCTGGTGTCCGCGGTGCAGAACGGGCAGCGCCAGCAAGGCGCCGCAGCACCGCAGAACGACCTTGCGCCGCCCGCGCCCTTCGGCACGGCGTCGTCCTCACAGGGCAACGCGCTGCTGCGCTAGCCGCCCGACATCAACACTGGAGACCTCCCATGCCCGATCCCAGGCAGGCCCCGCCATGAGCGACGTGATCGGACGCAAGATCGCGGGCGCGGACATCGTGAACGCGCTGGTCAACGGCGGGGTCGTCCTGCCGCAAGCGGTGCTGCCGCCGGCCTCACCGTCACCCGGCGGCCTCACCGTCACCCAGGTCAATGCCCTGATCGCCGCAGCCATTGTCGCGAACGGCACGACACCCAACCCGACTTCTCCCGGCGGCAGCACGCCGACATTCGACGGTCAGCCGATCACGTTTGACAGCACCGCCACGTCCGGCACCCCCATTCCAGTCACCGCAGTCACCTTTGACGGCCAATCCATCTCATTCGGAGCGTAACAATGGTTGATTTCGCAGCCCCCCCAGTCCGTCCCGATACCGGGCAGTCAACGGATTTCGCTTATGTGGTGCGGCCTCGCAACGGCGCGGCGCCGGCTGCGCTATATCAGATACCGGTGCAGCAAGGCGTGGCGACGCCAACCCCGGTCGGGACCACGCCAGGCACCGTGGCGGCGGGCGACGATGCCCGGATCGTCGGCGCAGCCACTGCGGCCAGCGTTACATCCCTCTCCGCTACGATCACGCTGCATACCGCCACCCTGGCAACCAAAGGCCAAGCGAATGGCCTTGCGCCGCTGGACGCCGCAGGCAAGGTCCCAGCGGCGAACCTGCCGGCGCAGACGGGCGGCACCGCCACCCCGCGCATCATCACCCCCTACACCGCAGCCGGGATCATCGCCGCGACCGATGATCGGGCCGATGTCAACGTCCCCGATGGCACCGCCATGTTCTTGGCCGCGCCGACCGTCGAGGGTCACAAGCTGACCGTCAAACGTCGCGGAGCTGGCGGCTTCACGCTCAAGGGCAACTTCGACGACGTGCCGGATGTGATGCTGACCACCGGCAGCGGCAGCGCAGTCAATGGCACCTCGGTAAAAGATGTCATGAACTTTGAAAGCACGATGCTGCCGGCGCCGACTTGGCTGGTGATTAGCTAATCGCCGCCATTTAGGCCGCTGCCCTGATTTCCAAATACGGAGTCCGTGCCCATGACCATAATCCCCTTCGCCGACGCCATCGCGCGCGCTGCCGCATCCACCGCAATCACCAAGATTGATGCCCTCCGCGCCGCATTGGTCGCCGCCGGGGTGCTGACTGGCTCGGCAGGCACCGCTGCGCCAGTCAGCACCTACGCCGGCCCGAACGCGCTGAAGTTGAACGGCACCGGCAGCGCCACCACGCCGCACCAGGATGCGTTCCTGTCGGCCTCGTTGGTGTCGCTCGACCTCCGGGTGAAGATGTCGGCTTCAACGCTGGTTCCAACCAGCGGCTTCAATACGCTCGTCAGCACGCTGGACAGTTCCGATATCGGCTGGAAGTTCTTGACCACCCCGGAAGGCTATCTCGGTTTTGCGGTGTCAAGCGGCGCTGGGACCGGCGTGCAGCTCCCCTATGTTTCGCAGGCTGTCACCATGTCCACTGCCACGGACACTTGGCTGCGGATGACCTTCGCATACAGCGGGGCGAACGCGGGCATTGCGACTTTCTACACCGGGCCAGACAACGTCAACTTCAATCAAGCGGGCAATCCGCAGACCCTGGCGGCAGGCTCTTTCGCGCTGCGGACGAACACCGGCCCCCTGACCATAGCGTCGAATACGACAGGCTCTGCGATCAAGGCCGTGCAGGTCATCGCCAACGGCGCGACCGTCGTGGACGTGGACTTCACCAGCCCCGCCGTCGGCGCAACCAGCGTGACGGCCAGCACCGGCCAGGTGTTCGCGGTCAACGGCCCGGCGGCCATCGCGGCATCATCCAGCACGAGCGCGTCCAGCTCCCCGCCGGCACCCGCCCCGGCACCCGCCCCGGCACCCGCCCCGGCACCCGCCCCTGCATCCGCCCCTGCATCCGGCTCCAACGTCTCCATCACCTACAGCGGCCCGCTGGTGATGGTGGCGACGCCGGTTCCGGCCAGCGCAACCTTGATCGGCACCTACTGCCCGAACAACACGCAGGAGATCGCCGATTACCAGACATGGCTCGGCAAGGCCCCCGACCTGGCATCCGTCCACACGGGGCAGGGCAGCGAGAGCGACTTCATCGGCTCCATTGACTACTGCCTAGGGTCCAACGGCTATTCGGGCCAGAAGTGCGTCTCAGTGCCGCTGATTTGGAACGGCGCCACCCTGGAGGCCGCAGCAGCCGGCACCTACGACAACCTCTACAAGCAGGCGGCGCAAAAGGTGCTGTCCGCGCTGCCCAACCAGTCCGTCATTTACCTGCGGACAGCGTGGGAGCACAACCTCTACCAGCAGATGCCGTGGGCCTCGAACGGCAAAGAAGCCGCTTTCGTCACGGCGTTCCAAAAGTTCGTGACCGCCTTCCGCAGCGTCGATACGGGCGGCAAGTTCCGCTACGTCTATGGCCCGAACATCGGCGGCGACGACTGGAAACTGACATACCCCGGCGATGCCTACTGCGATCTCATCGGAATGGACTTCTACCACTACCCGGAGTTCAATCAGCCTTCCGATCCCTATTTGGCATGGGATTTCATGCTGAAAGTTCAGTATGGTCTCAATGACCTCGTGGCGTTCGCCAACGCGCACAGCAAGCGCATCTGCATCCCCGAGTGGGGCATCCGCCTCGACAACTTCGGGCCGTATATCAAGCTCTACTACCAGTGGTGCATAGATAACAACGTGCTGTATTCCAACTATTGGGACAGCGACGGCGCCTATCCGAGCAAGCTGAGCGAGGGCAGCAGGCTCCTGTCGAACGGCGCGGCGTATCGGCACTATTACAACCCAACGAAGTATCCGACCGAGCCTTTCGTGCAGCTCAACCTGATGGCCGGAGCGCAGGATGTGTCGGTTGCTCCATGGTATCCCGGCTATGTCGCAAGCGGCACGGTCACGCGCACCGCGAACACGGTGGCGTTTGACGGCGCAGGCAACGCGAACCAGAACCAGCAGATGGGATGGCAGCAGAGCGACGTGCCCGCCGGCAATTACGTTTTTGCGAGCACGTTCACCCGGACGGCTGGAACGGATACCGTTTCGGTTTGGATCGCGGACGGAATCGGCGGCGCCAACCTCAAGACGTTGGACCTGGACACGACGGCGCTGCCGGCCGGCGTGGCGAAACGGGTTGCGATCCCGTTCACCTTGCCGGCCCGGCTGGGGCGCTGCGACGTGCGGCTTTTCCATGGCCAGCCCGGCATCGTGACGGTCAAGCCCACGGACTTGGGCTTTTGGGAGGACACGACCGCCGATCCGACGCCGCACGCCGGGGGCGCGTAACCGTGCTGATGCGCCAGCCTGATCCGACAATGGAGCTAGCAATATGACCGTCATCCCCTTTGCCGACGCGACGGCCCGTGCGACGGCAGCCGCAGCCGCCTCCAAGGCCGATGCCCTGCGCGCGGAGCTGGTCGCCAACGGCACGCTGCAAGCCGCGGGCGGCACCCCGGCACCCCTGCCGGCGATCACCACGACGACGACCAATGCCACCTTCATCGCGGGTGCCACCACCGGCACGGTCGCCGTGCTGTCCGCAGTGCCCGCCGGTGCCACGCGCACGCTGTTGCCTGGGGACGGGCGCTTGGCCTTGAACAGCACCGGCACGGCCATCGTGGTGGGGCTGACCGCCAGCAGCGCCGGGACGATCAACGCGACGGTGCAGGACAAGAACGCCAGCACGGGCGCAGTCAGCCCGATCCTGACGA
>JAABUK010001026.1_pt1 | contig 55387 bp, 51 predicted proteins | sample 5559141 | NCBI WGS metagenome assembly JAABUK01 (sample SAMN10711869, study PRJNA513367) | rock metagenome | isolation source: Antarctica rocks | place: Antarctica: Victoria Land, Pudding Butte nord | collected 2016-01-03 | reverse complement strand
AGGTGCTCTGACAGTGCTGTATCTTGCGCCAAGGCTTGCTTTTGCGCCAAGGCTTGCTTTTGCGCCAAGACACAGCCGCATTCGGCCTTAGGGCTTGGGCAAAGGCTTGGCGCGGCCGCGCTTTTCCTTATTTCTATTTCTCCGCCCCCACTTAGATTAACAACAACAACACAACAACCACCCAGCCATACTTAGCCCAATCAAGCTATTTCTGACTATCCAGCTATCCCAGCCATAGCGCCTGTTACCCACTGTAACAAATACTATTAAGATAGCTTTAATTAATGAGCTCTATTTATTAATACTAATCTCTTTTTAAAGACGTGAAGAATTTTATATATTATCTCAAGATCTATAATAAAGATCAAATTCGTATGAATGATAGTTTCGATGATAAATCTTCGTAGATTATTAAGAGCTGCGCGCTTCTTCTTATATATAGTTATCTCAGCTCTATATTCATCTCGAAGCAGCTTATATATCTCTCTCTTATCTTGATTAAGACTAATAACGAACTTAATAGTTCGATTAATATCTGTTAGCTTTAGATTTAAGGATTTAACAAGCATTGAGAATTCTAAGACCAAATTAGTATTGATATACGACAGTATATTACTATTCCTAACCCTGCTTTGAATCAGAAATAGTTATTCATCCTAATCTCGTGGAGAATCAAGGATAATGATCGTTTTGAGGATAGAGAGGACGGCGATGAATGTCATAATGAGTATCGAGCGCTGTAAATGAGGCAAATTGAGCCGAAAAAGCGGGCACGAATCAGAAAATGAGTGTTATTTTTGCAGAAAACAACTCCGGGCTCATAACTGTCAGACAAATTCGGCTTGAATAGGGCCGAAGTGTCTGTAGAATTGAATTGAGTGCAATTGAATGGGTAGAATTGACTGTCTAGCAAGTATCTAGAATGCCCCTGAGACTGGGCCTTAATATGAAGGAGATTGGGCCAAGATAGGCCGGAGATTGGCTCAATTGGGCCGATGGACAGCCTGAGGCGCAGGCTGAGGCGCAGGCTGTCTGACAAATACTTACACGGGGGTTGGCAGGCAGAAGAAGCCTACGGCTAGATTATTAGGGGCAGCGAGCTATTGGGGCGATACTGAAGTTACAGACCCGAGAATTATTTATTGTAATACTAGAGATTATCTATATCCAACTTATCTGGCGACGGCGAGGTCGTTTGTGTTTACTTCCATGAGTATATTTCCTATGCGGGGTGCCATAGACACTCCGGTACAACACTATAACAAACAGAAACCTCCCTTGCCCAACCTGATGCCAGTTCAACTCTTGCATCCCTTTGATCACCGCCTTTCCTGCTTCATTTAGTTCCGGTCGTCCAGCAGGCTCGACTGCACCAGCTTCACCCTCGTTGCTTCCGCATATTGCCTGTTTACAATCGCGGTCGTGACGCCAGAGCACCTCGTATTGCACATTTACAGCTTTCTTGATTGAAATGGGAGCACCGACAGCCTGCCGCGATCAGTCAGTGTCCCCAACCATCATCCACTCATTTCTGCTTGCCAGAACCGCGGCTGTGGTTCGGCTTCGAATTTGCCCACGATAACTTCTTGATCTCACACTAATCGAGTGCGGCGGTGTCCTGGGAAAGTATATATTCCGTCTCGCCTCGATCCGTATCCCCCATTTCTCTGTCATGCTCTGGATCATTGTCTTCTCTCTTTCCAGGTCGTATCAAGATTCCAAGAATGCTATTCCCTCCAGTATGAAGTATCGAGCCCCGTTTTCGATTCTCTTTGCCTTTCTTTGCTCAATCTCCTACACATCTGCAGCATCCTCCAATACCCTCGTCCAAGACCCATCCACCGGCAACTCGCAAGACTGTACCTGCTATCTCACCTCAGGCCCCTCGGAATCCTATTTTCAACACCATCGTTTCTGGGACTTTCGCTCCATACCCTCTGACGGCTCCAACGACTTCACGCTCGCACCGCCATCCCTAAACAGCACCGACGACCTGACCAACGCGCCTCCAACATCAACCTACCTCTCCACCAGCGGCTTCGTCACAGATTGGTCCATCCAAAACTGGACCGCCGACGCCGACTCATCTTCTCCCGTCACTCGGGTCAACTCCGCCCAGAACGTCTACATCTCACGCAACGACAGCGCGAGCTCCTCCAACTCTCAAAGCCCCAACAACAAGAACAACAACACCTACCTAACCCTCCGCGCCACCCGCCGCGACTCCTTCATCTCCATCGCAGAACTAGAATCCAACCAAAAGAACCTCCTCCACAGCTCCATCCGCGCCCGCATGCGCATCATCCCCAACCCCCTCCTCGACACCAACTCTCCCCCCTCCCCCTCCGAGCCCAAAGACCCAACCTTAAATGCCAGCCACCCCATCTCCCCCGGCGCCGTAGCCGGCCTCTTCACCTACTACTCCCGCACCGCCGAATCCGACGTCGAGATCCTAACCCGCGACCCCCCCAACCAGATCCGCTACTCCAACCAACCCGACTACGACCCCCACACCGACTCCGCCATCCCCGGCGCATCTACCCGGTCCACCCTGCCCGCGGGCAAGAAATACACAGACTGGCTGGACCACCGGATCGACTGGCTCGACGGCATCAGTCGCTGGTATGTAGATGGCGAACTGGTGCTGGAGAAGCGGATGAACGTCCCGAAGGAGCCGAGCGGCTTGATTCTCAATCTGTGGGGGGATGGGGGCGAGTGGAGTGGTGGGATGGAGGTCGGTGACCAGGTCGTCTTGGGTGTGGAGTGGATTCAGATGGTCTTCAACACCTCGGGGACGGTGGAGGGACCGCCATGGCCGACGGACAGTGGCAGTGCGAATGGGAAAACTGGGCCGGGAGGAGGGAAGGATAGTGGGAATGGGTCGAAAAGAGGGGTGGGCTTGGATGCGAATTCGGGGCTGTGGCAGAGGATGATCAAGAGGCAGGACGGTGGATGTAAGGTAGCCTGTAAGGTCGACGGTGTCAGCGAGCTCGGATTTCCCGAGCTGGCTTTCAATGCGACGGGCAGCACCAGCACCAGCGCTGCTGCTGCTTCTGCTGTTGTTGGGCGCTCACGTACGGAGGGGGAGGTGCTGCTGCTGCTGCTGGGGACGGTCTTGGTACTGGCTGTGCTGGGGGTGGGTGGTGGGTTGGTCCTAGACTTATAGAGATAGGTGACCAGTACTTGGCTTGGGAATAGAGGCGTTTGTCCCCAAGTTTCTGATGATGATCTGATTCAACGAATCTAATCTACATCTGACATTAAGGAGCAGAGATGCAGGCGTGAGGGCTCGAAAGTTGCTCGAGTGATCGATCAGTTCTCATTCCAACCGAGGGGGTATCACAAGCATTTTCAGTCACCACGCAATGCTGGACGCACAAGTAAGGGCTACCCTGTCTGAATCAGAGCTCATCCCTCGCAATCATCTCATCATGTCTGCCAGCCAAAACCCACCACAAACCCCCCAACCCCCCCACACCTCCTTGGCCTCGCTCAATCCTTTTCACCCACTGATCTGCTGCACCGCCTTCGCCCTCCTCGCCAGCACATCCTCCCGCTTAACGACCTTCCTCAACGCCTCGCTCGCCGACACCAAGCCATCAATACTGATGGCATGATTCGTCATATTGTGATTGACATACGAGTACACCTCGGCCGGCGAATCCAACGCCAGCAACTGCGGCTCGTTCAACTTCAGCAGCGCCAGACACAGCTGGAAGAGGAATGGACTCGACGTTCCGGGATGGGACTTGGGGCCTAGAGGCGACTTCATAAGGGGCTTCGGCTGTTCCGTAGCGGCGCCACCGTTGAGGGCGCCGGAAGGAGTGTCGGAGCTGTTGAGACATAAGATCACGTCCCAGACTCGGTAGAGAGCTTCGGCGGATAAGCAGCCCGTGAAGAGGGATAGGAACCACATGAAGCTGCAAGCCTCGAGTTCGACGCCTAGCTCTTCCAATTGCGCGCCCAGTTTCGGTAGGACTTCGGAGACGTAGCTGCGGAGGACGATCTGATCTGCGCGCGAGACGAGGAGCCCTTTGTCGAAGTAGCCAGAGGGCAAGATGTTTTCGATGATGGCGACGAGGATCCAGAAGGCGTCTTCGGGGGTTGGCATGATGAGGAGAAGGGAGGCGGTGATTAGGTTCATGCCTTGGCAGTAGCCGACGCTGGGATTGTGGATTGAGTATGCAAGGAGGATTGTCTTGAGTCGTGAAACGCCGGGGCCATGGCGGAAGAAGGCGTTGTCTGTGAGGGTTCGGCCAATGTCGGCATTGATCTGGCTTACGATCTCCGGGTCGAGGTCTTTGCCGTTTTCCGAGCGGGATACTAGGTCGTCGTAATAGCCGGGACTGCGGCGAGCGTTTGCGCCAGAGCATTCAGACCAGATCTTTGGCCGGAGTGAGACCGGAATTCCTTGGAGGACAAGGTTCTTGAACTGAGTATACTTGTTGCGGTGGATCTTATTGGGACGGCCCAGGGTGGAGATGCCGATAAGTTCGCCGTTGACAATCTCAGCTTCTGGAGCATTGCTCACTTTTGAAGGCCGATCTGTGCTTGTCGAAGTGGTGCGCTCTGCTCGGACTTTTCGCAAAAACTCGTTCCATTTCGTCTCCTTCTCTGCCTGAAGGGAGTCATGAAGCTCGGTAAGCCGATCGAGCAGCAGCTTGACAGGTTCTTGGTCTGTAGTAGGGGCATTCACCGCGCAGGTACTCTCGGAATGTGCGGCTGTACTGTTTCTAGTCCGATTGCCCATGGAGTCTCCAGTCGAGGCTGTAGCAAGAGAAAGGTTCGGTTCTGCGGTACTGCTTGCCGTTGGCAAGACTTTTCGAGCACTGACAGAGATGGATGTCGCTCTAGTTGCAGGTGGTGTGATGGTCCCAGTAGCATCAGCCGTATTCACTGAAACGATAGCGCCAGCAGAAGGTGTATGCAAGAGAAGCTCGGTGGGACGCGTCAATTTCGAAATCTTGAGATAATCCTGCCATTTCATAGGTCCAGCCGAATCTGTCTGTTCATCGATAGAGGCCGGCGTCGTCGGCCTCTTGGTAGGCGATGTGACATCGCTTGCTCTGCCGCCACTGGCTGGCAGTAGAACATCATCTTCAATATCGGAGTCCTGTCTGTAATTTCCGAGAGACTCCCAGTTGCTAAGTCGATTTCCTTTCTTGATGCTCGGCATAGTATCTCGCCGCCTCTTTCTTTGTCTTTGATCATAAATGAAACCGAAACGGTCAGTCAAGAGACCTTCTGTTTGGTACTGATTGTATGTCTGAGTCATCGTGGGTGGCTTGGACTCCGTCGGTAAGATAGCGTCCATTTCAACAGGACCAGAATCCTCGAGATTGGAAGAGGACCTTGCGTGCTCTTGACTATCAGAAGCTACATTTCCTGGAGTAGGGACTCTGCGCACGCTCTGGCCTGAACCACGGACCGTGCCAGCTGATGTTAGAGAAGTAGAGGATTTTGCAGCATGTTTTGTGCCGGTATGAGAATTAGTCGTTGTGAGAGCTGCCATTGCAGACTCGGCCGCGGTTGCTGATGTCTTTCGAGCATTCGAACTTCCCTGGCCCAGAGATGACGATCTGCGTCTCGAGCTAGGCGCTTCGGGTCCGTCTTTTCCTGCCTGAGGATTGCCCGCGAATAACTTCATAGTCCACGAACTCATCGACCTAGTAGATTGCTTTGAATGAACACTTGAATCGTCTGCGTTTGCAACCTTGTTCAAATGTTTTATCTTGGTCCCTCCAATGAAATAGCTGCTCCCTGAGGATTGACTTGGAGCTTGAAAGAGGTTGTTCAGGCCTTTTCTTCGACTGACGGTCGAGCTAGCTTGTCGTGGTTTTGCCGTAGCATCAGCGTCTCCTGGTTCTTGGCTGATTATGCTGCTGGATGCGCTTGTTTTGCGGCTACTTGTGGTGCTACCCCAGATATAACCCTGCCACCCCTTCACAGAAGTAGCACTGTCCCTCGTGGACTCCCCGGTAGACTTCCTTGATTTGGCTTCCGCATCCAGTTTGATGGGCCTTATTGTTGCTGCAAGATCAGCCACGTCATCACTATCCGCACGGGTCCCATTACTTCCCACGTCTTCGGACATTGCTTCATGCATCATACCATTGATGGTGTTGGCTGGCTTCCTTGAGGTGTGTGATCTATCTTCTCCTGCGCCGCTCTTATTATTTCCATTCGCGTCATCCGCAGACTCCAGTCTCAGCAGTCTCTTCTCAATCTCAGCGCTAGATACTTCAACTTCTCGAAGCATCTTCTTCAGTTCTCGTTCCCTCTCGTCTGCTCGTACTCGTAGAGCGGATATTTCCGCATCTCGCTGTGCGAGGTCTTGGGCAAATTGCCGTACAAGCTTTAGCGCTCCTGAGCGGGCTATCAGTCTTTCTATGTGTTCGTCATTCGCCAGGTGAAGGGCGCCGGGTACGTCAAGGGAGGATCTGGGGGACTCGTCAAACAGCGCATTTCGTCCTGTTAGAGGCGGAGACGCGCTAGTCAAGCCTCTCAAGGTTGCTTTTCGGTCTTTGAATTTTTGGGAGACCGTTATATTCGGCTCTGCTGGCTTTGCCGGTGGCAGACGCACGTTGCTGTTGGGGATGGGATCTGGCGAGAGTGAGGGAAAGGACGTCAGGGAGGGATCTGGTCTGGGTGATACGATGCTGGAAGCGTTAGAAGGGCTCTTTCGTGGTCGATTGCGGCTTTTCGTTTTGTTGCTCCTGCTCGAGGTATCGGAAGTACGCGACGACGACCTCCTGGGAGGATCTCCAATTTCCTCAGGCATATCAAGAGATTTTCACGGCCGAAAGAAACCTGTGTAGATTGAGAGCTGTAGAGAAGATGTCATATCATGCTGGAGAACCTGGTTGAAACGTTGCCGCAAAAAGACCGACTTTTGGAACCCGGACCATCTTTCTTTGACCCAGGGCTGAAACAGCAACAGCAGAGCTCAGCCCGCTGCGAGACAGGACCTTGAAAACAGTCTCAAGAAGGCCTCATTGTGGCTCAGGCTTCCCTTCAGCGCAGTCTGGAAGAACATGGAACGGTGCGTGGGGCAATAATGGCCTTTTCCTTGGTGCCATGACGTGCACGCGACGAGGAGCCTTGCCACGCAGCTTTTCTTGAAGCGCATCCAGCCTCGGCACGACCCCGGCTGAAGCTCCCCACAACTGCTCTCCAGCGGAGAAGAGCAGAATGTGCTCTGGCAATCGGCTTCTCCCCCAGTCGTGAATGGTAGTATTCCAGGACCACACAGTGTGCATAGTGGCTACTCCACGATACTCCGAGAACACCAGCAACATGACATTGGTAGCGAGGCAAAGACTACAAGCTCTGAGCCAGCAGCTAGTCGAAGGTATTCCGAGTGAGGGCACATTCGAGGACATCTCCAGGATACGGCATGTTGCAGGTGATTCTACAGGACCACGGGTCAACGGGAAGGTGGTCATAGTCACTGGTATCGAAAAGAACGAAGCCGCAAGAGTCACTGAATCTTACATATTATACAGGTACCAATAGCACGATTGGTATTGGTCGAGCAGCGGCGCATCAATTCGCTCACAATGGTGCTCGTGCTGTCTACCTCTGCGATTACGCCTCCAACCACCTCGAGACCCACAAGCGCGAACTTCAACAGCTTTACCCTGCTGTGGGCGTCCATGTCCGGCAATTCGACGCTGGGGATGAAGAAGCAGTGAAAGTGGTTGTGGACGAAGTTGTGTCAAGGTATGGTAGGCTAGACATCATGTTTGCCAACCATGGGATCGTTGGAACACCTGCCGTATATGCACAGATAACAGCCGAGAACTTCATGAATACCATGAAGACTAACGCTTTGGGTGTTTTCTTGTGCGCCAAATATGCGGCCATGGCCATGCAAAAGACGAGCGACGAGAAGCCGTATCCGGGTGGAAGCATAATCTGCACAGCGAGCGTGGCAGGGTTGAGGTCGAACGCGGGCTCGACAGACTACTCGGCCAGCAAGGCAGCAGTAGTTTCAATTGCTCAGACTATGTCGTACCAGCTCACAGGTACCGGCATAAGGACAAACGCTCTCTGCCCCGGGGTTATCGAGACTGGCATGACGCTGTCAATGTATGAGGCTGCCAGAGAAAGGGGAACAGAGAAGAAGATTGGACAGCTGAATCCAACCAGACGAGGTGCTGTGGCCGACGAAGTAGCCAGGGTAGCATTATTCCTCGGAAGTGATGAGGCAAGCTATGTCAATGGACAGGCTTGGGCTGTTTGTGGTGGGTTGAGTGCTGGACATCCTGCGGTTCCCGGAAAATTAGCTTAGAAAGATATCAGGGTTCGCACGCAGGTTTTCATGTCCCCAAGTTATTCTGTAATACCTCCTCAATCTTTTCCCCGTCGAGCTTGGAAGGTGATTGTAGGTCATTGAGGTCCTTGTCGTTCCCGTCTGTTGCGAATCGTTCATTAGGGATCTCCGACCCAGTTGTCGGTGGCCCATTTCCCTGTCGTTCAATATATGCTTTTTCAGTGATGAAGGGTCTCTGCAGCTTCTCCTTGGAGGCATTTAGGACGAAAATGGTGGGAAACTCGACCAGCGCTCTGTCTCGGATGACGTCCTTTATCATGGCATCAGGCTGAACGGGAATAACACATTTGAGATTGGAAGGTAGGTTCGGACGATGCAGATAAAAGTGGTGTTCAGCATATGAGGTAGATTCGGCTCGTGCAGTACTGTTCGAGGGGTTTTTCTTTCGACCTTCGCTGACAGACCACGAGTCGAGATCCGGGGCACTAAGAAGTTGCATCTTGCGCTTGGGGACTGCATTTGCAAACGCCTCTGCGACGGTTCGTGTTTCTTGACAATTACCCAACACCTTTGCTTCATTCTCCAAAATCCATTCCACGGTCCAAAGGAGACATTTGTGCCTGTTGTCCCACTTTGACTTGTTCTGCAGCGCCCTCGACATGCCTGCGGGCGCTTTCAGTACAATTGCAGCTCTCTGCTGTATCTCGGCATCGCGGCGGCCCTCCCCTTTCACTCGTTTCCTGCTGTCCTCACTGAGCGGTATGCCACGTTCTTGAGCTTCATCTCCAGCACGCTGAATCGTCCTCTCGACACGGGTGATGAAATTGAAGTCTTGATCGAGAGAGGACGGGGTAGCCAGCTGATGTCGTTTCCTATACACAGCTGGATCTTGAACACCCGCGCATTGGGACCAGAGCTTGTGACGCTGGACGCAGGCCAGAGAACAAGTCTGGATTGTGCACCGCGGGCATTTGTATTTTGGATGGTTCAGATGGCTACAGTCGGGTCAGTAAGAAGTATGATGATCAGTGATGGGATTAAGGGACCAGATAGCACATAGCTCACTTAGCAAGGCATCGCCAGGCATAGTGTAATCTCCCTGAAATCCTACTACCACCGCATGGCTTCCCGGTGGGACGTTGTCTGATTCCTTTAGATCCTTCTACCTTATGAAAAGATGTGGATGCGTCGCGCCGCCCCCTTCCTCCGCAAAGCTTGGCACTCAATCAGGTTCCTTGCCCATGTCTCGATGCGATTTGGAGGGTTGTCTACTCACTCGAAGTCTCAGCTCCGCTCAAGAAGCCTCATTTGTACTCATCTCGGTTATACCATTAATTCCATATCACTCCGGCTTGTATATAAGAGAGCGGCCTCCACATCCGCATTTCGTACTACTCGAGTTGCCTCGACATCCGTCCATTTGACACCATTGTGTTCCCGCTGCTCGCTATCCTTGTGCGAAGAGCTCTGCCGCTTGCTCCACCACGCTCGTTACTGGCTGAGAGCTCTTAAACCTCTGCCCGTCCCCTGCTTTGACTCCGAGATTGTTCGGCAAGACCATCGCAAATGGCGTCAACAGACCAGTCTGAAAGTGCAGCAGCAACATCGCCTCAGAACGTCCCTAGACCGGCTCAACCGCAATCTGACCTACACACTTCGTCCACGCCTCTTGAAATGTCTTCGTTACCTTCGAATAACAACATGAAGGAAGGGCAGTCGATGACAGAAAGGCAATTCGCCGATCCGCTGGAAGCAAGAAGAGCCCGCTCGACGGCCGGTGATCAATCAGGAACAGAGGAGACTACACAAGCATCCAATGCAGAGCCTCCAATATCTCCAGAAACAGTGGCATCCCCAACCAGGTTGACTCGGTTTCAATCAACGGCCATTGGCCCTTCGTCAGAGGAGCCGATCCCCGTTCCGAAAGAAGTTGAGGAGACAGGATCAATATTGATGATCACACTTTTATTGATTAATGGCGCGAGACATCCATTCAAGCTTGATGCGAAGTACCTGAATAAAAGGAACGTGGAAGTGCAAGGAAACGACCCTTTCAACCTAAGCGTCTATAAATTGAAGGAACTCATTTTGAGAGAGTGGCGAGAAGGTTCGTCAAGGTCCATGATTAAGGATGCCGCAGAAACTAACGAAATCGCACAGAATGGGAAGCCAAACCGTCGAGTCCAAGCTCGATAAGATTGATATCGTTCGGGAAGCTACTTGATGACAAAGCACCTTTGAAAGGTGAGATCTGCTGCATTTTCCCTCGTCTGATGTTCTTCCCGTGCAAGATCGTTTCGCCTTTGAGGCAACGTCTACCCTCATCTTTCCCTAAATACTTTGAAGTCTCTTGTTCACGCCTCCCTCTTGCAGACTCCAAATTCAACCACGATGCCCCCAACGTCGTCCACATGACCGTCAAACCCCAAGATATGCTCGACGAAGAAGAAGCCGCAGCCAAAGGTGGCAAGAGCGGAAGCAGAAGTGGAGATGGCGAGGAAAGAAGTTCCGGCTGTCGATGCGTGATCCTTTGAGCGCAGTGCTTCGAGCCGCTATCCGTTCTCGTCCCCATTCTACTTGGTTTAGCGGGTCGTGCAAGTTGTTCTGGGGGAAGGGATTGCCTCATTGTACATTACTGGTGTCATGATGTCAAAAGGGGTGCAATGTGGCCTGATTCGCGCTGAACTTACCGTAGTCTTTGACTTTGGGCGCACAGGACGGACGATACGCTGGGGTAGCGCAGTCAGAAATGATAGACTTCGCTTTGCTTGATTTCTAAGTGTGCTTCCTCTACGGCATCGGGCACTCAAGCCATTTGCACATATTCTGTCTTCCCGCTCCTCTGAGTCCGTCACGCTCCAACGGTACTGTTTCACAAGGGCTCCACTGCACCCAATATTCCACACCCCAACCTATCCCCATGACCCCCCCCATCCACTCCTAATCCGATCACCCAAGACCTACCTCACCATTTGCCCATCCCAACCTTCGCCTCCATCTCTTCATGCAGTCCTCCTTCCCCTCCGCCAACCCTCCCAGCATCAATATAAACGTCCTCCCAACTAACCTCGGCATCCCTCCCCGTCAAAATATCCTCATGCACACTCGCCACACTCCCCCCCAGGACAGCGGGTCTCCACCCCCCCTCCCTCACGATCTTGAGCTCCATCCCGCGGCGGACGGGCTCCGCGATGCCGTAGGTGCGGCGGAGGGTTTCCAGTTTGAGGGCGTCTTGGGTGGCGGTCCAGGCGGTTAGGCGGGCTTCGAGGGGGTGGGTTGAGGTGAGGGTCGGTTGGGTTGTGCTGGGGTAGGCAGAGGAGGAGGCGGTGGTGGATGAGCGGAGGGTGTCGGGGAGGCCGGGGGCGGAGGGGGCGCCCTTGTGGAGGTTGGTCTGGTTGGTGCCGTTTGTGGAGGTGTTGGAGGTGTTGGAGGTGGTTGTTGGGTGGGATGAGGGAGGGGCTATGCGGAGGGACTGTACAAAGGGATGGATGAGGTGGTTAGGTGGGTTGAGCTGTTGAGGATTGGGAGTAGGAGGATAGCTTACCATGGTGAGGGATTGTGGAGGGTGTTGAGAGAGATGTTGCTAATGGATGGAGAAGATGTGAAGGGTATGAAGTAGTAGTCTGCTAGTCCTCGCTCGATGTAAAGTTCTGGCGCAATTCAAGTGTACTCTAGGAGTCGTTGCCTGCTTGATGTTGTCTGAACGGTACAGTAAGACGCCGCAAGCTCAGATTAAGGCTGCGAACTCAAGGCGGAAAAGATGGCGCGTTTTCACAATCTGAGCTTAAATTGAGGACCAAGGCGGAGGCGGAAAGCTCTTGGCTTTCTCTTTCCACTTTGCTCAATTGCTACCGTTCCCCGACGATATAAAGAGTCAATCCTCAGTGATCCCCCAGTAAACATTTGTCACAGGAGGATACATTTCCTCGTCTGCTGTTCAGCTGTCTGATATGTTCTCTTGCTTCGGCGATGGTTAAGCGCCAGCAAACACGTTGTTGCAGTGACAATACCCAGTCTGAGCGGTCAATCAGGCGACAATACTCCGTTGCTTGTCCCCACCGAAGTATTGCGCCCTTCTTACGATTGCTAGTCATAACCTCTTGACTCGGCCGCATGCCCCGTACATGCAGGGAATGGCATCTGCCCGGACAAGCTGGTGGTGGACACCTGCGTGGCCCTAGCTCAACATCCGAAATACCTCTTCTCAACCCATCTCTCCTCGTGATCATCTGCTATATTCCCAGCGATGACATTGATATCTGGAAAGACGCTCGTCAGCCGCTTGACCCCCACCCTCCCTGCCAGACATGTTACGAAGACAATCTTCTTCTCTTCAACCCCGTGATCCACCAGGATTCTCACAGCCATCAGAGCAGCACCTCCGCTCGACATCTGAGAGTCCAAGAGAAGCACTGTCTCATGTTTGGCAATGTCTGGAAACAGCTTGAGAAAGTGCAGTTGAGGTTCTCCCGTCCGGTAGTTTGACTGAATGAGTAGCCTCCCCGTCAGGCAATCTGGAATGGTCCGTTTCAGCCCAGTCTCCAGACAACTTCCACCACGAAGGATAACTACGGCAGAGACCTTTCCAGCCGAGCGCAAGCCATTGTATTGTATGCTCTGAGGTGTTGTCACCTGCGCAGGTAAGAAGTGATGGTTGTCCAGCGCCTTCTCCACCAGTAGAGCTGCTAGGCGATCGAGATAAAAGACGAAGTCCACCTGCTCTGTTGCCGGGTTACGCAGAATAGTACTCATGGCTTCGACTTGGGGTTTCTGTTCCATGAACTCGATGTGTGCAGAGAATGGTTCATCTTCGACCTGCCGGCCAAGTCTCTCCAATTCAGCATTGTGACGAGCAGATTTCTCTTCCAACAATTGACGTATCTGGTTGACGACCATCGTTATAGCCACCTTGTTCTTCATGCCTCGAGGGACGATGACATCCGCGATAAGTCGCTGAGGCTCGACATAATGCTGAAAGACAGGCTTGACATAGGCAAACCATTGCTTGATGGTTCCTTCAATCGTTCTACCTCGCTCACGCACATCACGAACGACTTGCTTGTTACCCCATCAGCGGCGCTGACTCGCATGGGGAGAAAGGAACGTACTTCTTCTTGAAAGGCAGACGTCCGCATCCGCCTCCACAAAGATCTTGAGGTCTAGCATATCCAATACACGCGCATCCTGCAACGCCAGAATTCCTTCCAGTATCACAACATGTGGGGAGTAAATTGAGACAGTTTCCTTTTGTCTTTGATGTCGCTCGAAAGAGTATATGGGGATATTTGCTCGCTTGCTTCAAGGCATCAGTATGTGGTCGGGGATCAATCACTGTAGTTTATCTACCCCTGTTTCAGTTCCTGCAACCTCTCTACTAAAAGGTCAAAATCAATCGAAGATGGCGAGTCCAGATCCCACTCATTGGCATGTGCAAGAGCGTTCTGCTCCGGCGGGAGTGACTTGTAGAATGAATCCTGTAGACCAATTACTCGATGTTGTCAGGCCCAGTATGTTGGCTGAATGTACCATGGAAAGAATGATGACCCATGGTAGACTCAGTGATTTGACAATTTCGACCGCTAGAGAAGTTTTGCCAGAGCCACTGCTGCCAGCAATGCCTACGATGCTCATATCTGCCCATGGCGGCGAATAATGTGCCTTTTGAGTGGTCTCGGTGGAGATCACGGGTGTGACCAGCTCCATTGCTGGGCCTCGTAACATCATGAATATCCCTGCGGACCGACTAGGGTTCAAGGCATTGTAGGAACAGATTGACCAAAAGACAGTGAGCTGGGAAATCTGAGAGAGGATCTTGGTGGAGCAGCAGAAGAACACTTCGGGTCTAAAAAGGCAATACAATGGAGTGCGAAACTGAGAAGTGCCAAGAGTTCACCTCCTACCTCCGGCCGAAGCTGCGCTGATTGCTAAGATAGCTTTAGGCCTCCACAACTTTGCTACCACAATGTACATGCACCCATTCACAACAGGATGAACTTGTTCACCTATCTTCGCCTAAGGAAAGCTCTTTGGAAAACGTAGCTGTCACAGCTACTACCACCAAGATGGTGGGCCCTCCTGCCATTTCCAGCTGTGAGAAATACTGAAGCTTGCAGACACCATCTACACCGTCAACGACGACGCCCACGATGCATCCATTTGAGCGAAAGGCGGACAAACCTTCGAAGGCGTATGTTGTGCTTCCGGATTTTCCCCCGGTCATTTCAATTTCATATGATGCGTCTATGCCAAGTTGGGAATCTCTCTGAACATCATGGAAGAAAATATGTTAACTTGCTCTCTGATCTCTGTCCCACCTCTTACATTTGTCCTCAAGCTATAGAACGAACGGGATACTGACGCTGTGCTGGACAGGGATATCAATAACCTAATTATGGACTACCTTATCACAGAGGGATATCCTTCAGCGGCTCGAAAGTTCGCGACAGAAGCGAATATACAGCCCAAAGCTGACTTCGAATCAATAAATGAGAGGGTTGGAATACGAGATTCCATCCACAGAGGGGATCTGCAAACGGCTATTGAGAGAATAAATGAGTTGAACCCCCAGGTAAGTGAGCGGCCAAGGTCAAACGTGCCCACATGGCAGCCCAGCTTGTTATGATTAAATTGGTTTTCATGCACCACTCATATGCTCTCAGGGGTATTGATGATAGCGAACACCTTCAGTCCTCAGTATGATTTCAAAGCTCTGCCGAGAATCCGTATTCCTCCACCAGATGGCTATTTTTGGAGTGTACTGACATCCGGTCCTCCCTTAGTTACTCGACACGGACGACGCCCTGCATTTTTCACTCCTCCGGCTGCAGCTAATCGAGCTTATCCGAGCCTGCACATCCAAACCAAATGGGAATACGAACTCTCCTGACATCTCTACAGCCCTCCAATTCGCATCGACCCACCTCGCCCCTCTTGCACCAACAAATCCAACCTTTCTGGCCGACCTCGAACGCACAATGGCACTTCTGATCTTTCCAACAGAGAACCTCGCGCCTCAACTTGCGGAACTCATCGATCCTCAACTACGAAAGTCTGTCGCTAACAGAGTGAACGAAGCTATTCTCAGCAGCCAGGGAGCAAGAAGGGAGGCACAGATCAGGAAATTGGTGCGGATGAGGGGTTGGAGCGAGAAGATTGCAAGGGAGTCAAGGAAGGTGGAGATTCCCGAGGGTGGACTCGAGTTCGGTCTTGATGAGCACCCGGCTGCCGTCAGGGGTAGGGCGGAACGGAATGAGAACGGCGTTATGGGTCCTCAGAGTACCACCGAAGCTGATGAAGATACGACTATGAGAGAGGGAAACGGAGAGGGTGAAACGATGATCTCCTGAGGCACTCGAGCCTGTGAGAAGCGAGTGCCACGATCATTCGTGATTCTCAATGTTAGGTGTAGCCAAACTGGCGGAGATCACACCGGCCGTCTCCATTCCAGCTACTACAACCTCCACCTCGGGGCTCAGGGGAAGATTCGAAAAGTTGGGCGAGACGAACAATCAGCAAAGGAGTATCCTCAAGAGAGGAAGAGTGTCGGCCAAAAGCGTCGAAAAACATACGACGATAGCCCAGCACACAATCTTCCGCATGCTACCCGCCGGTACTTATCATGCCAATTGAATGACCGTCAGGATGAATTGCTGCGGTTTATTGCTATATTGATGACGATTAAGTTGACGATTCCGTCTCTCCATGATACAACGGAAACATAGAATTGTCTTCGACTCAACATGCCTTGGTCCATCCGCCTGGGCTGGCAGGCCAAGGGTTGAATTGGCCTTGCTCCGTTTGCACTGCCAGTGTGTGCTATGGAGTCGCCGAGAGGCGGTGAATTACGCCAGGACCAAGATAGAAAGCTTGGTGATGCATGGTTGAGATCTACGAACAAATGCGCCGAGTTCTTGAAGATATTGGGCTTGAAGAGACTAAATACCTCGGAAATGATTTTGCTTTTTTTCTCCAAAGCTTCTAATCTGACTCCGCGATCGCCATCCCAGCAGGTACGGAGGCTGGATGAGTTGGAGAAGCTAGCCAGGTAGCTCGGCGGCAGCGAGCATGGGCAGATCTCCATGAGAGTCCAAGTGCCAGCTCAGGTTGCTGTACTACCAGTACTACCGAGTACGAATTGCTGCTGGCTCTTTTGTGGAAAGCCAGCCTCCTGAGCGGCATGGATACTTCTACTTACATACAAGGGAATGAAGAAATGAATGCATGAATCCTGATTAAACTATGAATCGCAGCAACCTCCTACTTAGTGCCATGCCAGCACAAGTGCACTACTGTTGTTGCTGGCAGGAGAGTGTGTTTGTGAGTGTGTGAATGTGTGTGAATACAGTGGCAGAGGAAGCAACTTTCCCCTTCCCCTTCCCTTTCACGGCCTGAATGCCCCGATGGTCAGTAACGTGATGCTACAAATCTCCGATTGATATCAGACGACTGAACTAATAATCTGTGGATCACTAGACTAGCAATCAGTAATCAGCAAGCAGGCGCAGATGCTAGGTAGTAGTGATAAGGAAATCCAGTTGTGGGCCCAGCCGCGATCCCTCCCTCTGCATGCTGAATGCATCCGAGATGAATGATTAATGGTTTTGCTCCTTCAGAATGCAAGCATCGATTCGCATAACCCCTCACTCAAATGAAATGAGGTATCAATGAGCAACGCCAGCAGAAGGGAAATGGCCTCCTCTCCAGCCATTATTATTGCTGTTGTGCGAGAAGCCAGATCGAGGAGTTGGTACGGACCCGTTTGGTGCAGGAGGCGTCCTCGAATGACTACCCCGATTGTTCTGTTGGACATGCTGGAAAGAGCCTGAAGACTCCCGTGACTTCGGTGGGGCCTTCTTGTGCTTATTGTTGAAGTTGTGGGTTTTTGAACCCTTTGACACAAATCCGTTTCCTGCATTCTTTGGTATGGTCTTCTTGGTCGACTTGGTCGAGCCTGGCAGGCGGATGTAGAAGATGATCTCTTTACCCTTGAATCCACTAGTGTAATCGTCAGCACCGTCGAACGATGAGATGCTGACGGGATCTATCTCTGGCTTGAAGTACCTGCCCTTCGGTCTAAGCTGTGGTGCCCGCACCGGATGTAACAAGTTTTCGGGAATGTCTCTAGGTATTTGTACCAAAGGTGTGGATGCAGCTTCTCGATCCTCAAAAAGATCTTCTTCTTCTTCGACGTCTCTGGATGTAACCTTTCCGGCATCCTTGAGGTGGTCTGCCTCTTTTGGAGGCAAGGATACGGCGGCCGACACGTTAGGCGGTACGACATCCAGTGGCTCTCTGCTTGACGAGGCTACAGCAAGTACTTGCTTCTTAGGTGGTAATTTCCTCCCGAAAAGGTCGTTGAAGCGATGTTGCCAATCTGGAAGGCTGGCTAGAGGTTGTGACACAGCACGTAAAGAAGGTTGTGTAGGGGGTGGCTGAGCTGCTGCTGCGGCAGCAAAGGTACGCGGCGGAGCGAGTGGAGCGGGCATAGGGCTTGGTCTCTGTTGTGGTTGTGGGAGCTTGACTACAGCTTTCGGTACTGGGAAATTGATGACTGGTCTCTTCTTATCTCCATCGTAGGCTGGGTGAAGACTTCCAAGCTCCTCAGCCGGAGGCGGAGATGGTGATCGAGAGATTTCAGGGTGGCTGTATGTGACAGCCCGTCGTGCTTCGGTTGGAAAAAACCTAGATCCACGAATTGGAAGGCCATTCGTGGCTCGATCTCCATTGAGACCAGAACCAGGAGCACCATAAGGATGACTAGCAGGGAATGAAGGATTGATGGTAGCTTTGGCAACGGCTGTGACTTGGCGATCTCCAGCCTGGTCACCAAGTTCAATCTTTTTCCATGTCTCAGTGAATGTGTACTGAGGAGCTCTCCGGACCCCTGTCCTTGATTCTTCCTCCAGACCTGCTGCCAGATCGCGCTGGAATCTTTCGTTTTCTGCACGTTCTTCCCGACTTGCCACGGCATGAAAATTGTTCCAGGGTGCGACTCCATTGTTTCCAGGACGAACGTTTGCAGGCTGCTGCCATCTTTGATTGGCAGCTTGTCCTTGGGTAAGTCCTCTTGCCAAAGGCTTACCGATTGGTTGCAAGGATTCAGCTTCACTTTTGGTAGCAATAGGTCGCTGCTCCGGTGATGGAAAAGAAACGACAGATTGCAAATTCTCTTGCGGCATTGGCGGCAAGGGCGGCATTTGTGGGGATTTATCATTAGACAGTGGCCTGCCGTTTAACCAACTCTGGTGCTGAGAATTGTTTCGCATCGAGAGATCTTGAGTAGATAGTCCCGTTAGACGTTGATCAAATGTACCATTGCCCAAAGCTTTGTCGTGGTTCGGTGGGCCCCAGAGGTTATTTGTGACCGGACTTGGGTGACGATTCCTGCTACTCCAGCCAGGAATAGGTTCGTTGACCGCGTGGATATTTTTCCATGATTGGATGTTCTCTTCGCTCGGCGGGAGATTATTCTGTGTTTCGTTAAACGGGCGGTCGAGAGACTTTTCTTCGTCTGGGTTAAGGCCGTTGGCACTTGGGGCTAGACCTCTCAATGGCTCCAACTGCGGTGGTGCTTCGACATCTTGGACTTTCATTTCTGCTAAGGTCTCAGATATCTCGTTTGGTGGACTGAACCTCTTTACGTTGTCAGGATGATGAACCTTCATCATACCATACTGTTTAGGCTCGCCTGAAGCTTCTGGAACTGGCGGCTTGGGTGGTGACGATACCTGAAGGACTAATTCCTCGGGATTGGGCTCGGGTTCAGCTTTTTGCTCTTGAACTTTAGCTTTCTGAACTGGTGGTGGTCCCATTTGCTCCAATTTGAGACGAATTCTTTCCTTCTTTGCTGCCTCTTCCTTCTTCTCTTCCTCTTGCCTTCGTTGAACTGCTAAACGAGCGCTCTCCTGCATCAAACGTTTCTGTTCTGCAATAATAGCCATATCAGGCGATTGTCCCGGCGGTCCAGCTGTTGATGGCGTCGGCGGTAGGTTGTTGTTTTGTTGAACGTGAACGCCGCGTGAGGATGCGACCACATCCGCCACACCAGTCTGAGAAGAGCCTCTGTGTTGTTGAAGCGTGTCGGAAGGAACTTGAGCAACGTCACCACCTTTACTTATCGACATTCGGCGGCCAAATTGACCACTTCCACCAGACTGAATTGACGATGCTCGACGTCTGTTCCAAGGACCGCGTTCCTGATCAGCGCTTATTCGGCTAGTCTGAAAAGCAGCTGATGGCTCTGCCGGAGCATGATGGTCACTAGGAGATGGCCTCTGCAAGAGGGCTGGAGCACGGAAGTTTTGATCGTTTCTTGAACCTCTGCGGCGATTCTCATTGACAGCTTCGTATCTACCAGAATTGGGCATAAACAGCTCGCGTGGTTGACCAGGTTGAGAGTCTCGCCAAGACCTGTTGAAATCGTCTGCTGAGATTTCTTTCGCCGGTGAAGCCGCTATGGCCATTGAGGGAGAGGCACCCTCCATCGGTACCTGACTGTATCGATTTGGTGGAAGCATTGGAGTTTGTGGGTCAATGGTAATGGGTGAGACTTTCTCCACAGGAGGAAGCGGAGCCCATGGTGATTTTGCAGGAACAGGAGCTGGACTCTTCGCCGTGGCAGGCGCCGTCTTTTCTGATGGACCTTTCTGTAGAATGGTGGCTCTTTGAGCTTGCTGCCTCTCAGCGCTTGCCCCTAACTTTAAGACCGTAGCATTTGGACCAACAGAACTGATGGCTTCGACAGCTTTTGGCCGTACTGGCTGAAATTCTGTTGGCTGCTCTTCAGAAAGCTTCTCAAGATTCGTCGCTTCGTGAGGCAATGGCATGTTACCTGAATGGTTCAAGGTCACCTTTGTGCCGTCAGCCCACTCGATCGTTTCGGGCGCCCAATCCTCCTCGTCGTCATCAATATCTGCCCACTTCGCTTCTTTGCTTTCTCCATCTGCCTCGATTCTTGAGGTCATGTGAATACCATACTGCTGTTTGAGCTCTTCGTCGGTCAGGTGCTTGGTTGAAGGCGTTGGAGCAGCTGTAACAGTCAGCACTGTATGCATGAGCTTTCAGAGGAGCTTACGTCGATTCTTATTCCAAACCTGCATAGGATCAGGGCCTCCCGCACCGTTCCTGCCACCAGATTTGAACAACTTTGAAGCATTGTCTCGTAATCCACTTGTAGTTTTCGCAATAAGTCGAGGGCGAGCCACTTGCTGCAGCGAGGAGGTAGAAGAGTTGGCGGAAGATGACAGTACTATAACGATTCAGTAATGTATTACGGTATACTCAGTATGACTCACCTTTGTCAGCGGCGGATTTGGCTGCAGCGTTGACGCCCGCAACCTTCGCTGCCGAATATTTTGCAAAAGAGACAGGTTTGAACGAAGCGGGTCTTTTGGCGGCATTAACGGCATCTTGATTCTTCGCATCCTCCGATGCTAACAATCGTTCAGCTTTGCGAGTATCAGTGTCAGAAGCGGCGCTCAGATCTCCCACACTCTGGTTTCGTGATAAGTTGCCATCAAAGTCGGAATCTTGGGGATTGCTGTCTGCTTGCGTGGATGCGTCCACTGGACTGGGTTGAACTCTCAGAGATTCGCTCTGCTCATGAACAGATTTAGTACGAGCAAGGCCAGCAGAGAGAATAGCTAGACATACGTGAACTTGTCCATTGACCATAGGATACGTTGTTGAACCAATCGGGAATGATTGACCATCTTGATCTGACCTTTCTTCTTCATAAATGTCTGGTCTTGCCTCTGCAGCTGCCACATCTCCTCCAGTAGAATTGCGAATTGATTTGTCCTCATAGGCGTCGGAAGGCGAATAGTCGCCAACCGACATTGTTTGATTTACCACATCGTGGACACTCTTCTCTGCCATAACAAGACTCGAATCTGGATGATGCACATGATCGGAGTCAGATGCACGTTCGTCCAATATCAAGACATGCGGCGAATGCAGACAATTGGGCGTGGACGGACCAGACATAATGAAAGCTGGGCAAATACCTGTGTCAAAGAACCTGGATGGCCAGGATGAGCTGTTGCGGTCTGTGGCCTGAATCCTGATCTGGGTAAGACTTCACCTGGACACGCGGGATGAAGTTACGGATAGGCGCCCCTGGTTGCGTATTGCGCAAGTGGCAAGGACAAACACAGAAGAAGAGCGTCTCCCCTTCGATGCGCTCAAAAGAAAGTCGAATAGTGTCCTTGAGAAGACAAGTGTTGTAAAGGATACCTGCGAGCTCACAGGCGGCTTGGGCGTGGCGGAGATTCCGTCAAAAGACGATCTAAGACGCCTGATTTGGCTAGCGGGTTTCGTGATGGTAACGCAGTGCAGCTCTTAACCCAATATAAATCAATCGCTTATTCTATGGCACGAGAAGGTTTCTGATGAAGGGGTTTTCACTCTGTTGTCAGCTTTGACGGCTGCGCTGAGCGGCAATAGCTGTTTACGCAAATTTCCCAAGTTGTGCCCGCACGTGCATGTTTTCATATGCCAGGGTTCTGCGAACTGTACATTGACTGTACGCACCATAGCAAGTGGTTCTCCCTAACATAAACATGGGGAAGATGTCACTTTCAAAGACAGTGCGGGTGCCTGAGCATTACAAGATAACTGCTTCATCGTATGATGAATAAATTTCCCTATCAATGCTTATGTACAGATGACCTTCCGTCACGCAGGAATTTGCCATTGGCAACATTGCTTCAGTGAGCGTTGTTCTTGTGATGCCCTGCATAATATTAGGATGGTGCTCGAGAACAGTACACATCTTTGAATGACATACGCAGATGGAAGTAGTACTCCATGCCATAACTGAGGGCCATGATGGAGATAATGGCATGCCAGATGGCTGTCAACATACCCGGTCAGAGACAGAATATCTGTGGTATCTCAAGAGGAATGACTAACGCGCAACCGACGGATTCTTGCCAAAGTATCTGTGTTGGTATCTTTCTAGTAGACCTCTGGGCTTGATCTCAGGCATTGGGCCTTTCGGTAGTCGTTCGTAGAACTTCGCAATTCTCGCCATGCGAACGGCATCTTTCGCAGCTCCAAGGCCCTAATCTAGGATTAGTCTCGAGTTTCACGTCCCAGCGTCCCAAAAAATCGAGGGGTGTTTGTCGAATCTCGCAAATCAAAGGGTAAAGGCGTAGGAGTTGAGCCGGAGGGGGCGCCATACCTCGGGGTTTGCAACCTGTTATAATCCAGTCAGCTTGAGGCATGGATTGGCTTGATGATAGGGTCACGATTGATAGCATACCTTTGGTGGGACAAGAGTGGTGAGACTCCTCCGGATAATGAAGCTCATGCTTGGCAGCCTGTCACGGCTCAGCTATGCGAGCCTTCACGAGATTCTTCGGCCGTGTGATCTGAAGCTTTACCTGGTATCTCTGTGCTAGAGGCCAGATGAATATGTTCCTTTGCTACAGTAGAAGAATGGGGCCATTGATGGAACGTCGGAAGAGGGGCTAAACTGTTTTCGGTTGCTCCTCTTGGCAGCTCAAGAACAAACATTTTTGCGTCCAGAACATATATTTTTGCGTCAAGCTCACTTCGGTTTATGCGCTCACTCGCTGATGATGCTCACCCCTAGCTCACGCTTCAAATCGGCCCTTCGAAGAGGAACCTCTCTGTTCTGGGCGTCTACTTCATAATCACATTTTAGCCTGGTGAATCCCACCCACGAATAAGTCAAGAGATCCGGACGTTACAATAGCCCACACGATGACGCCCCATTCCTCTTCATGACTGCTTCATTCTCCGCGTCGCTTTTTTAAGACCATTCATTGCACCCTGCACAGATTTTGTTTTACAAGGAAGGTTTACTGCAGAAGGGTTACTGCAGAAAGGTTTGAACCAGTGATACAAGGGCGCTCTAGTGGGATGAGCTCTTTAGTACTGACCTTTGAATTTATTAGGAAATATCACACTCTTATCCCGTTTTGCACTTTATACGCTCTCCTTTTCGCTTGCTACTGCAGATTTTGGATTCAGAAAGCATCCTGAGTCGTTCTCTAGAGCATGACAGGAGCATCATTCCTCCAAACGAAGCGTTGTGGTGTGACTTAGGTCGTTTCACGCCATCTACGTATCCCCATTCTCGTCGATTCCAGTACTTGACGCCAATCTCAGTTGAGGAAGCCGTTGAGACAAATTGTATCAACTCTGACTAGCTCACTAACGTGAAAGCCGAGAAATTATTAACAGCGGGTTTCATAATGCAGGAAGATATATCCGAACTACGTTTTGGAAATGCCGACTTAGGACTGACATAGCCTGATACTTGGATTCTGAGGGTTAAATAAAACACCTGTGTTATATTACTTCTCCTCGGCTCCTGATGCTGTAGAAATTGTATTGAACAGCATCAAAGACTGCGTAATTATGTCATCAGGATCAAAACCAGGTGCTACCAGAAAACGGAGCCCCCCGAGATTAAGAGACCCGACAACTTCTGCAGCACAACGAGTGGGACCGACCCACCTCAATCCAAGAGAACCACGGTTTCCTACCAACGCACAACGGCCTCAAGAACAATGGCTCGAGGAAGCCAAGCAAAATCTCCTTCGCTGCCAGAGACAATTCTTCAATCAGGTATACGACCTGGAGAATGTCGAAAAGGAGCTCGGGCAGGCACTTCGTGATACCCGCACCGGGACGGAGGAAGAAAAGAGAGAAATAAGGAGATGGGCGCTTGATCAGCATATCGCAGAGGTCCTGCGTAGGTACAGGGATCCAGAGAGGAGACGGGATATCCTTGACAGTCAAATGCTGGCTCTGCTATCCGTTCAAAATGATGATGGAGGAGATAACATGTGGGTTTTGATGGGGTTTGAACAATTTCACACCGCTATCGAGGAACAAAAGACAGAGATTGCCAGCTTGGAAAAGGCGAGAGCACAGAGAGATCGTGACAGGGAGCGTGAGAGGGTCGCCGCAGGACTGAGAGTGTTGGATGCCGCAAGAGAGAGGGCAGCACGTGCCGCAAGACAAAGGACAACACCGCCTCCTCGAATGCCAGGTCGTACTATTATCACTGGCCCTCCACCTCGTGCTCCTCGCAAAGAAACTGGGTAGGCTTCAGATCATATTCTCAGTCGGCGGAGCGGTATTCAGGGATCGCCGCAAGGGCTGCCAGATGTGGAGCTTTATCTCCGTTGCAGAGATCTGGCAATAGCTTTGGCGCTGGATGGCGGCACGCACTGTTTCTCAGACAGCGGTTTAGCTATCATTCTGTATAGTGCTCATATCACAATTCAATTGGCACTAGACTAAACCTCGATCTCCCTTGGAAGCAGCCGTCAGTCTGTATTCTACTACTAGATCTTAGTGCGGGAGGGTGTGTTTCACACATCATGAATAGATGCATTCAAACGAGCATTGTTACCCTAAAAATTTGGTTCAGATTTGCAACGTAGCGTCATCGTTGCCGACTCTTTGCTGTTAGTTCGAATAATGCTTCCGGCGACGACTACTCAATTGGATATTCCTTCGTGGTCTTGCGTTCCTTGGCAAGTGACAAGCCTCCATTCCGCTTTGTCCACGATTTCAAAATCGTCTATCGAGATGGAACCAATCTTATAAATACGCTTTGTGGACTTCATGAACGAGTACAGTGTCTCCGCCGTTGACTGTTTTTCACTAAGATGTTTCTCCATCTTCCTAACCTCCCAGTCTCTGATGTTGTTACTGCGTGAAGTCTTCGCTTTAAAACGCATGCTCAAGCACCCTGTGACGCAGCTGCGCGAAATAAGGAGCGCTGGGAGGAGTAGGATCGAATCGAGAGGGAACGTCGAGAAAAGATAGTCCAAGATATAGAGAAAGATATACGTCACGGACGGCCATGGGCCACATGGTGTAAAGGCCTTTCGCCTCTTACTCCTTCATCGCAATGCCGAAGCTAACCTCTTCAACAAATGGATGAGGCGAAGACACATTTGACAGCGCATATTCGTCGGACAGAGAGGCGCAAACGTCTAGTGGAAACAAAGCTAGCTTTTGGCATTGGTAGCTGATACGAGTATTCTATTCTGCCTGATATCAAACAATTAAAGCAATTAGAAGGTACAGTAAGCTTTAATTTGCCTTCTTGTTGTCGCCCTAAACCGATCTCAACTCTTGGCAATTTCTCCACCATCTAGGCTCATCGTCGCGGTTCAAGCACGACCACAGGTCAAGTTGCTTGGTTGCATACTCCACCCACCATGTCGTTACTCCGCCCCCAGAACCCCAGGAGACTTTACAGAGTAGGAATAACGATCCAGCGGTCCGTCGCGCCGTCCACTTCCCGATGCATTTCTCAGACGACACAACGATGGGCGAAGTCCGGGTCGGGCTCTCACCCTAGCGAAGCCATGCAATCCACCGAAGACCAAGCCTCCTTGATCACTACGGAGAGTCCATCAGACTCGTTTCCATCGCATCAACCCGACTACAACGCCCGGATCGATCACGGCACCTCGTATAATCGCCCGACATTAGGGACCTGATCATGCAAGCTGACAAGACCTAGGGCCTTCTCACCCGTCCCGAAACGAGTTATGGATGGCAGTGAGCCCGGAGAGATCGTTGCCGCAGCCGTGCTTTCAGGTGCGCCGGTTGATCTGCAAGCTCGCCAGGTCAGGTACGTTGACATTTGCGAAGGATGACTGGCACTCGCAGCATACTGACACATGCTGCTCAGGATATTCCGACCAGTGAAGACGGCCACTCAGTCAGGAACATGGCATAGCCATCATTGGAGGATGGACTGGGACATCTTGCAGAAAGGTCATCGATGGGAGAATCCGTTGATGGGGTGGCAATCATCCGGAGATATGATGCAGGGCACGCATATCAATTTTAAGACGAAAGAGGATGCAATACAGTTCGCTCTGAAGCAGGGATATGAGTTTTTTGTGCAAGAGCCGAATGAGAGGAGGATTGTACCGAAGGCTTACGCTAATAACTTTGTGCATGAGCCAGGGAAGCTTAAGCACATCAAGACGAAATGATGGGACCTAGGGAAACCGAATACTGTACATATTGATGCCGGCGGATTGTCCCTGAATGTGCCACCTGGGGTGGTCGTTTGTCAAATTGTCTTCTCTGGCTCTTTGCCGTGGGCTGACCAAATGCATATGACCAATATTGAGATCTACGCTACAAACAGGTCATAAGCTGGGAAATAGGGTGGGACTCACTTGAAACATACCGCCTTCAGCGATGTTTGCTAGATTGTTGGATGGAATAAACGACAAGCCTTCGGTTTACAAGTTATTGTCAGCATCAACCCTTATGAGAGACTGCTCCAGCTAGGGAGACCAACCACTGCACCATTTAGTGTCACATCTCATATAGCCCGTCTGTGATTAGGACGTAGCCTCAACTCGCATAAGCTTGCAGCAGCTTTGCTCTAAATATCTTCCCAGCGCCTTCATCCGGATCGATCAATAGCGGTACCGGGTAGAATAGTCCTTCGGGCTCACAACAAGACCCCTCCCCTTCTTCGCACCCTTGTAGATCGTCTCAATGATATCGATCAGCTCCTGCTTATCTTCTAGTACCCAATTCAGCTTGTTGTTGTTGCCGGTGCCAAAATCGCACATCATATGCTTGTTGCGGAAGAAGAACATGAGAGTGACTGTGTCGTAGAGTTCGTACCTAGTTCATCGGGTTAGAATTAACATTCTCATTTTCAATAGAGCCTGGAAGAAAGTACATTTGTCGGAAGTCTGGAACTTGGTCGAGATCGCACACGTATATTACCTTTTCAGAGTTAGCCTCTATCGATATGCTGCGAGGGAGGGACTTTTTTTTGCGTACGGCGAAGTTCTTGACTCGATCAGCTATTCTGTAGAGGACTTCGTCCTGCCGCATACAGTCTGCGTCCCAGTCGCGGCCAAAGCGTATCACCACAAGGCGTTCGTCTTCTGACATAATGGCTTGGTCTACATGCCATGCTGTGACAAGGTGAGGAAGGACGACGGAGCCCATTTTCGTGATGTTCTCAGAAGCAATGCGCTGAGACGATCGGGGAGCGAGCGCTGAGACGAGGGTAGCTGGGATATTCAAATTGGCTGTGATAGTATGAAGAGACGAATGAATGGGGTGCATTCATATGCGGCAAGGCAGCAGCGGGATGAACCCCGGACCCTCGATCTACACCCCCGGGCTGCGGGGCGATGAAGCTGGTCCTTTTTGGTGCGCCTGCAGCACTTAGTAAAAACTAAAATCTTCCCATATACTCCATACTGATAATGATCATGAAGGGTGTCCGAAGTACCGCTTCTGAGTAGACAAACTACCAATATGACGGGAAATATACACGAATCGAGCCTAGATGCACCTGTCGACAATGTCATTCCCCCGCTGCGTAAAGCACTGACCTCCGAGAATGTACCCCTCGCAAAGCGATTCCGAGCTCTCTTCTCATTGAAGCATCTTGCCTCTCAGCAGCCTTCTACTCGACAGACTTCCGAAGCGATACAAGCCATCGCTGTGGCTTTCAGCTCGCCATCCGCCCTTTTAAAACATGAATTAGCCTACTGCCTGGGTCAGACAAAGAATCTTGACGCCGCACCCTTCCTCCGTCAGGTTCTAGAAGATCGCGAGGAAGATGAGATGTGCAGGCATGAGGCGGCAGAAGCACTTGGAGCTCTAGGAGACATATCAAGTGTTGATATGATGAAGCAACTGAAAGAGAACGAAAACGAACCAAAAGTTGTCAGAGAGACATGCGACATAGCTATTGACAGGATACTATGGGAGAATTCGGATTTGCGTGTGAAAGAAAAGCTCAAGCAAAGGTCTGATGTTGTATTTCTCAGAGTAATCGTGACTGACATGTTCCAGTGACTTCGCATCCATAGACCCGGCCCCACCAGTTCCCCTTGAGAGCAGTACATCCAGCATGTCTTGTTTAAAGTCCAGACTCCTCGACACTTCCTTGCCACTTTTCCAGCGCTATCGAGCAATGTTTGCCTTGAGAGATCTGGCCTCACCACCAGATCTTCCTACAGCTGTTCCAGCCATTGAGGCATTGGCGGCAGGCTTCAGTGATCCATCGGCGCTCTTCCGACATGAGATTGCCTTTGTGTTTGGTCAATTATCCCATCCTGCGTCCATTCCAAGCCTAATAGCAACCTTAAGCAAGGCAGATGAGGCAAGCATGGTTAGACATGAAGCTGCAGAAGCACTTGGAAGCCTAGGTGATGAGCCTGGGGTCGAGGACTTACTGAAGACCTTTTTGGACGACCCTGAACAGGTAGTCCGGGAGAGCGTGATCGTTGCACTAGATATGGCCGAGTACGAGAAAAATGGGGAGATGGAATATGCTACAGTGCCTGCAATTGAGGTGTCTTGATCCCGTAATAAATATATCCATTGCCTGCATGCGCATGTACGAGTAAGCGAAGGCATCCCTGCAGCAATACACTAATACCATCTCCAAGGAGCTGGCCCCATCCAGTGATTTTCCAGCCCTGTGAGGCAGCACTAACTAATGCACGACATCAGCACCCGCTATGTTTAGGAATCAAGCACTCCACTTTGAGAGAGACTGATTACTAAGCCCACCGCCCTTTTACGTAGTAAGAGCCGGTCCTGTTCGACCAAAGTGTTGTCAAATTCTCCGTTACATGTCTATCCAATTACTTGCTACATCACAGACCAAAAGGACTGCTTTGATACTTTCAAAGAGATCGACCCTGCCATATAGCACCTCAAACGACAATAGTAGCAATGGGACAGGCAACTGCAAAGGTCAATGGCACCACGATTGCAGTAGCTGAAAAGTGGGAGAAGGTTGAAGGAAACATCTATGTACCGTCATCTTTTCGGATCGCAATGTCCAACTCTAACCACGAATCCTCAGTTTCCCCCAGACACTATCTCCGACAGGTCAATCTTCTCTGATTCTACCTTGACCACGAAATGTCCTTGGAAGGGGACTGCTTCCTACTACAACATCAATGTGAATGGGGACGTCATCAAAGACGCGGCATGGTACTATCCGGAACCTAAGGATGGAGTGAAGAACATCAAGGACCATGTCGCCTTCTGTAAGTCCGAATTTCCCTTGGTCCACGGATAAACCGAATGATGAAGCGGGACGCTAATTCATTGAACCAGATGGAACGAAAGTCCAAGTGTCTGCCGAGGATTAGCGCACAGGGATCGGGAACACAGAAATTGCTGGCTTTGCCAGGATGTCAAATGGTCAATTGGGGCTCGCTTTGATGACTTTCATTACTGCTCGCGTTCATTAAGGAACAAGGTCGTGATGTTCGGATCCCTTTTCTGGCATGATTAGCCTGACAGTTACCCTAGCTAGGAGCTGATTGCGATTCATAGAAGGACTAGACTTCCTTGAAATCCGTGGAAGCCAACAATCCTATTCGTCGATGTGCACCTGATACTAGTAGTAACAGGGCTCCAAACAAATTCCCAGCGTAGCACCTATCCATTTCGAAGCGTGGGAGGTATCTAGGTCTTCCCTCCGTCAGCTTGAATAAGTGCGATTTCTGTTTCTGCTCGTCGAAATGGGGTAGCGCTTCTACATGTCAAGGCAAGGCAGAGCGGCGTCGTTCCGCAGCCCGATGCAGGGCCGTTCGTTCTTTTCACGAGCACCAACTGTCGTGAAACATGGCAAGAATATGATTGAGATATGAAGGATATCTGATTGGAAGAGCGTCCGGTTTGCCGATGCCTGAGTTTGCACGAGAAATCTGAGATTGGCGCCTTGGCAAATCGGGCAACATTGATCAGATCTGCAGGTGGAAGTCTAGAGAAATGCTCAACCAGGACTGAATGGACAACCCAGCGATTTACTGGCAACCTATTTTGCACGCCTGTGACTCGACATGCAGGTGCGTCGCCCCCAACAGGTCGAAATTGTCATCAATGGGAACCAAAAAGCGACAAACGGTTCAACGGTGGGGAGGCTCAGGCCCCTCTCCGTCGACGAGGCTCTTCAATACTCGCCGCTGACGACCTCTGTGACTTCAGGATATGGTATTTGGCTTGGCCCATAATCGTTCCCTCGCTGATCAGCTGTTCAGAGCGCATACCTGTGCCCGGACTGGGCCAACCTCACACCTCGCTTGGACTACTTGCCGAAAACGAACGCACTTCCATAAGAAAGTCACTTGATCGAAGACTGAGCCTATCGTCAAATGGAACAGCTGGCGACACACGGGCTGATGTTCTGAGAAAGGGGTTGAACGAACTTTTGGACCCAGATGAGCTCTCGGAATTGTAAGGATGCGACTACACCAGATCGAAGCAGAACTAAACGGTGATAGCAAGTTCAAGCCTCTACAGCTTACTCGGCCCTTCTTTATGCCCACCTCAAATACCACTACCTTCCCTGCGTTTAAACCACAAATCAGTCCATTTGCCAAAATGGTACTTCATTCTTCGGAGATTGCTTATAGATGTAATAGGGGTGCCTTCAAAGAGAGGGATGATACACTGCTGACTCATTCTAGACCCTACACCGACAACACCCAGTCCAAAGGCCCCAGCTCCTCCTCATTTCCTTCCCACTCCAACCTTGTCAAAATCCCCCGAGCAGTCGATTGCTTCCCAGAACAATATAGCGTTCTTGCAGAATAGTGATCATCACGGAGATAAGCAGAAAATACTGATTGAAGTTCCTCCTCGTCCGCCCTATGAATACGGAGAAGTTCCCAACCCATCTCCAAAGCGGCGGAAGCTGGATATTTGCGAGCAGCTTCCCCAAGTCGTGATTCACTACCAAGCTCAGAAGGAAGAAGCGGAGATCGCATTATCAAAGTTTAGAGACTTTCTTCTAGAGATTTTCAATGTCCATGATCGGTTGCAGCTGGACACCTCTAACTCTCACGTTCCTATAACAAATCCATATTTCAAAGAATCAGACGCGCTAGATGATTCGACCTATACACTAGCTACTAAGATACATAGCAAGCTTCAGCATGCAATCAAGAAGCTGACGAGCAGCCATAAATTCAAGGAACTCCCACTAGACGATATCAAAAGGTTACAAAAAATATGTGAGGGCCCTGTACTAAATACGCAAACAATCAACCTTCATGTTAGCGAAGAGCCCACCGAGGAAGACGTCAGTCACTGGCGGACCAGCATATTTCGGGCAGAGAATGGCCTCACATCGGCGTGCACACTCGCATGGACGATCTTAGGCAGCCTGGAGAACAAGGAACTCTGTCCAGAGGACCTTGTGCAGTGCATGCCAATTCTTCTGACGAATGTGTTCGAAAACTGTCTGGTCCCTATACTTGAAGCACGCTCCACTGGGCGTATGTCAGGGCTTTTCAAGCTTGCGTCCGGGTGCAGAGATGTGTTGACGAGGCTACTTCATCAGGGTCGAAAGCTTTTGTCCTTGATGGCAGACATATGCCTTCAAATGGAAAGTGCGGAGACCGCCATCACTAGGATAGAGTACCTCGCGACGCAGCTCATATTTGTGGAAAGCTCCTACGCAGAAAAAGATTCCGTTCTTGGAGTTCAGGTGTTCGAGACCGTGAGGAAGACCGCCATGGAAGCACTTGCGAAGATCTTTTCCAGGTTCGTGGATCAGCGCCAGTCGATCTTGGACGAAATTCTGTCCTCTCTGCAAAAGCTCTCAACCACTAAACAGGGCGCTCGACAGTTCAAACTCGTCGACGGTAAGAACATCCAATTGGTCTCTGCTTTGGTCATGCAGCTTGTCCAGACTGTTGCGAACGAAGCTTCGGAGAAAGACCAAAGACCGAAAACGATCAATCCACAACAGACGGATCATGCCGAAGCTATGATAGATAGCGACGACGATGACTCCATAGGCAAGTCACCTCTTGTGAACGTTGAAGAAACATCGCCAGCCACCTGGAGGTTGAGCCTGAAGGCGAACTCATTATATCAAAGAGCTGTGGAAAGCGCCAACTACATCATTAACTATTTTGTGCAGCGAGCCAAGGTTTCGACCAAGACTGGAGACCAGCCACACCGAAATCTTCTTGATCTCTTTACCGAGGATTTAATTAGCGTGCTAAGTTCTCCTGATTGGCCTGCTGCTGAGCTTCTGTTGTGGATTCTTGCTCGCCACATGTTGACCATCTTGAACGATGAAAAAAGTGCGGCAACCCCCAAGAATATGGCACTTGAACTACTCGGCTGGATGGGTTCTGCGATATCCAACCTTCTAGTATCAATTCAATTTCTCTGTGGAAATTTCGACTCCCAGGAGAGCTCTGTGGGCCAATATCTCACAGAACTTGCTGAAGATCAATTGCAAGGCTCACTGCGCATTGAAGATATCATCACCGATACCGGGCCTTTTAGGATCACATTTGAATACCTCAGAGATCGCGATCAAACCAATTGGCAACTCAAGACAGCTCGTGGGTACTACTTGACCATGTGGGCAAGGACCTTCTCCTCGACCATCGACAATGAAGATCGCCAATCCAAAGAAGCAGACTCCTTTTCTACAGAATTGCTGAAAGCATACAAAACTTCCACATATCTGCAGAAGAACGACATCTTCGAGAGCATCACTCCACACCAAGGACGACTGGCCTATCTCCTGACCATTGTAAACATGGGCTTCTGCAAAGCATTTGACGTCATTGTCAAAGTTCTGCTTCAGTCTTTGTCGAGCGACCAGGCTAAAATGCGGAGTCGCAGCCTGAAAAGCGTCATTGCCATGCTAGAAGCAGACCCTAAACTCCTCGACCGTGATGCAGGTGTAATGAATGTTATCTTCCGATGCGCATCGGACCCGTCTCCGATGGTTCGTGATAATGCCTTATCGCTAATTGCCAAATGTATGTCGTTGAGACCCAGCCTAGAGGAAGAAGCGACCAGAGTTATATTGGAGCGTGGACAGTCTGATATGGCGACAGGGGTGCGCAAACGATGTCTGACGATACTGAAAGATATTTACCTCCGCAATTCGAAACTTAGCGTGAGGCCTTGCATTGCAAGATCCTTCCTCTACAGGCTCAACGACCCCGAAGAAGCGGTGGCTCTGCTTGCACAACAGATGCTTTTCGATGTATGGCTCGCACCTTTCTTTGTGCCCGCTCAGGTTGCAGTCGATACTGCAAAAGCACAGGTCGCTTTGATCGAGCAGGTTGGTCTTATTGTCAAGACCGTCGACGCAACAGAGAGCATCAATACGTCTGACCTTCTTGCTCGGTTGGAACAATTCTACCGAAGTGCATTGAAAGACGGCGTGAAGAGTCAGGCACCAGTCTTCAAGGTTTGCTCCAGTATTGTCGATATTCTTTTCGATCTAGTAGTGAACAGTACAGATCGAACCTCAAAGCAAGAGCAGAGGGCATGGCTGTCATCGCTGAAGGCTTTTGCAAAAGCCGATCCGAACCTCATCAAGCCTGAGCAGCTGCAAGCGCTTCAACCATATATCCAGAATCTTTCGACTGACGACGACCTTTTCCTTTTTAGATCTGTGGTTGTGATTTACCGTTGCGCATTACCTCGTTTGTCGGATACATCTTTGCTCAAAGCCATACAAAATGACCTTATGAGGGCAGTCTCTAGATTGGGGCGAGCTGAGCTTAACGAAGCGATATCTTGCTTATGGACTATCGATCGGGTTCTTCATAACACCGAACGCCTGGTAAAGCTCACAATGTCTCTCCTTAAGAACATCCATGGAACTAAGATCCCTACTTCCAATGGACCGGAGGAGAGTGATTCAATCTCAGGAGATGCTTCAAGGCGTCTACGAAGCTACCTTCGCATTACCGGCTGTGTTGGTAAACATTGTGACCTAGAGTCTTTCGCGAGTTCGTTCAAAGGGATTTTCCCTTCATGGAAAGGAACTTCTGTTGTTAGCTTAATGGTGGACCTCATATGTCCTCTTACTACTGTGGAGAGACCTCCTTTGATTCGAAGTGAAGCTCTTCACAGCCTGGCATCCATCTGTCAGACTTGGCCCGGCCAATTCAACAAGGAACTGGTTCGAAAATCGTTTTCTGAAGCCCTTGAGAAAGGCAGCTCGGATCTCCAGCATATCGTCGTAACCAATTTTCTGGAATTTTTCAAGTCGCGAGAAGTCGCTACCGAAACCCTCAGCGCAACGAAGACCAATGCCAAGAATGATGTCGGAAGACTTGAGGGTTCTCTGAAAGCAAGCGATCACGACGGTGCTGCAGCGCTTATTGCCCAACATTTTCTGACATTCATTCTACAAATTTCGATGTCTGGCAATGAGCAAAACGACATGCCTGCAATCGAAATCATCGCCAGTATTAATCGACAGGGTCTTGTGCATCCAAAAGAGTGTGCTGGAGCACTAGTGGCATTGGAAACATCACCTCGTCCATTGCTCGCACAAGTTGCTTGCGAGTCCCACCGGCTACTCCACCAGCAGCACGAGACGATGTTCGAGAGAGAGTATATGAGGGCAATTCGAGATGCATATGTGTACCAGAGAGACGTGGTGAAGGACTCCGCTGGAGCAAAACCACGTCCTTTCGCACCCAAATTGTCATCCCTTTACGACATCGTCAAGACAAGCAACATCAAATACGTTCGCAAGTTTTTGAGAAATCTTGTCCTGAAGCTCTGCGTCGACCTTGATGATCTCGCCCTCACAAATGACATTGCCGACCGAGTCTTATTCTCAAGGTTCATCGTTCAGAACCTAGCATATCTGGACTACGGGAAGCTTGATGAGCCTTTCCATGCTATATCGTTTATGGAAAGCCATGTAGGAAAAGCTGGAGCAGAAGCCGCGCAAGCAATCGAAGCACAGGTAATCGCCAGGAGTGATTCCCAGCAAGGGGAAGTGCAACAACCTGCGGACGGTGAGAAGGGTACTGCACTGGTCTCCGCGAAAGCTGTGGATCCTGCGCTGCTGAAACGTCTCGCCATGCGTGCCACGATATTGACGATGCTCTGGGAAACGCGAACACATCTCAGGCGGCAGTACGGGATAATAGGAGCTGTTCGAGAGAGCGATGGAAAGAACAAGGACGCAAAAGAACTTGCTAAACCACCAGCGAAAGTGCACGGTATCACCGGAGAACGGTTCTGGGAGAACATTTCGGATATTATGACATCGCTGGATAATGATGAAGCAATGTTCAGACGCTGTCGTTCATTCACACAGCTTATGGCTGTAGACGATGAAGTCAAAGTTGCAGCAGAGACTAACGAGATGCGAGAGTCCTACTCAGCCAGTGTTGATCCGGAAGCTAGCTTGCAGCACCTGGTGAACGGCAGCAAAGTCTCAAGGGGCAAACGAAAGAGCTCGGTATCAGTCAGTGGAACGCCGAAGAAGAAGAAGAAGAAGAAGGGAAGGCCGAGTTTGAATGGCAGGCGGCGATCGAGCGCGAATCTGGACTCTGACGATGACTGGAATTGATGAAAGAAGCGGCGTTCGAGATCTCGACTCAATGGCTCTCAACATCAAGCAAGGGGTTTCTAGGACAGCATGATCATATACCCCTACTGAGGATGTTGAGCATCTTTAAACATCATGGCATTTTCGCACTGAAGCTGGGTGAAAAGGACTTATGTAACTCATCATATCCGCGGACTCTTCTTGCGCAGCAGTGGACTTAAGAAGCATCCTTAAAATGTACTACCTCTTAGACTTTTTACAACTCCTCGCATACATGATTGAGGTGCCATTGCTCTGCTCGAAGGAATAAAATACGCCAAAGGACGTAGAATACAGAACCTAAATATTACCAGTAGTACATACCAGAAAGCGCCAAGCCGGGGATATCCGCATTTGCACGGATACGAGGCTTCAATCATAGCATTCATGCTCCCCACCCCCAGATACGACTCAAATTATTTGCGATAGCATTTTCAGACTCAGCGTCGGTCGGTCCTCGCTTCGAGGCTGTCTTGACCGCCGTGAACGACGTCAAAGGAGCAATTGGTGACGGTCATGAAGTTATTTCCCAGATTTGGACACCATGCAACCTCTGTTGTTAGGAGATCCTATCAGTCCCCTCGTACCTGCGCACAGATCTCCAGATGGGCGAGACCGACGAACGCCACTTCTATAAGATGGATTCACACACCAATTGGAAGGCTCCCTCCCCGCCAATTGAACGTTCTGCGCTGCCTCAACCGCTGCTCTCGCTCTTATGACCGATCTCAGTTGCAGCTGCGTCTACTATCCACAAAATCATTACCGTTGGACCGGGGCCCCGTGCTCCGCTTCCTTTATCGCTTTTTTGCTTTTACGGGTCTCTTCATCCTTGCCAGCGGCGGCCTGGTTTTTGCATTTTTCGTCTACGACGCAACAACCTACAAGGACAACGCTACGATTTCAGACATACCAGTTAACGAACATGCATTGTCGCCGAAAAGAGGAGGACCCAAAGATCTTCCCATTGCTAGCGTACTGGTGGACGATGAAGATAGCCCGGAGATGGCAGCGCAAAGAGACAAGCCAAAGATGGTCATTCTTGGGACAGGCTGGGGTAGCGTTGCGCTGCTCAAGAGTCTGCACGCAGGGGACTACCATGTTACAGTCGTGTCACCAGTTAACCATTTCTTATTTACGCCAATGCTACCATCTGCTACCGTGGGCACTCTCGAGTTTCGCTCACTGGTTGAGCCTGTCCGCCGCATTGTTCAACGAGTCAGAGGACACTTTCTACAAGCGGAAGCGGAATCTGTGGACTTCTCCGAAAAGCTGGTAGAGGTGTCCCAGGTTGACAGCAACGGCGACAAGGTCCATTTTTATTTACCGTATGATAAGCTCGTGATTGGCGTTGGTACGTTGTATCTCTGTTCCTGGCTTTAGTGCTGGTTTCATATCCGCCACACAATGCTAATGACAGAGCAGGATCTGCCACAAACCCGCACGGCGTGAAAGGTCTGGAGCATTGTCATTTTCTGAAGTCCATCGACGACGCCCGACAAATTAAGAACACAATCCTCCACAACTTAGAGCTTGCCTGTCTTCCTACTACACCCGACGAAGAGCGAAGAAGATTGCTCTCTTTCGTTGTCAGCGGAGGAGGGCCAACCGGCGTTGAGTTTGCTGCAGAGCTCTTCGACATGCTGAATGAAGATCTGCTCCGTTCCTTTCCTCGCATTCTTCGAAACGAAATATCTGTCCATATTATTCAATCCCGAGGGCACATTCTAAACACCTACGATGAAGCGCTTTCGAAATTCGCCGAAGAACGTTTCGCCCACGATCAGGTGGATGTGCTTACCAATTCACGGGTCAAAGAAGTCCGCCCTGACAAGATTCTCTTTAGCCAGATGGAAGACGGGAAAGCAGTCACCAAAGAGCTGCCTATGGGCTTCTGTCTTTGGTCCACCGGCGTCGCGCAGACCGAATTCTGCAAAAAGCTTGCAACACAGCTCGGTGACAGCCAGAATAATCGGCACGCTTTAGAAACTGACTCGCATCTACGTGTTATTGGTACACCATTGGGAGACGTCTACGCGATTGGCGACTGCTCAACCGTCCAAAACAATGTTGCAGATCATCTTACCACTTTCCTTCGCACCATGGCCTGGGAGAAAGGAAAGGATCCGGAGAAGATGCACATCACATTCAATGAATGGCGCAGCGTGGCGCAACGGGTCAAGAAGCGATTCCCGCAAGCAGCCGACCATTTGAGGCGTTTGGACAGACTATTCGAGGCTTATGACAAGGACAAATCCGGCACGCTTGACTTCGGAGAGCTACACGAGCTGCTTATTCAGATTGACAATAAATTGACCTCTCTTCCTGCAACTGCCCAGCGAGCAAACCAGCAGGGCCAGTATCTGGGACGGAAGTTTAACAAAATTGCCTCCGCACTCCCCGGGCTGAAAGCCAATGAGGTCGATTATGGCGATCTCGACGAAGCAGTGTACAAAGCATTCCAATACTACCATATGGGCAGCTTGGCCTATATTGGGAATGCGGCGGTTTTTGACTTTGGGGGAATGAGTTTCAGCGGAGGGGTAATGGCGGTATACTTATGGAGGAGTATTTATTTCGCCCAGAGCGTTAGCTTTCGGACGAGGATTCTGTTGGCGATGGACTGGAGCAAAAGGGCATTGTTTGGAAGGGGTAAGTTGACGTTCTCACTGACCGAAGAGATGCTTGCTGACATGGCGTTTTTCTCTGCAGACATGATGAACTTCTGAATGCCAGACGATCCGATAGCGGGCGACAGGCTTTCGATTTCACAATGGCTATTTTTGAGGCTCGCGAAAGAGGAGAATGAGGTGGCGTTCAAGGGGGTGATGGTACGGTACGTTTGCTTGGAGGGGAAGAGGTAGACGGTGTATATAAAACTCATGATAACAGTGTTTGTCCAAGCAATTTGCTTACCTGGTTGCCTCGGGGATGAGGTCAGATGTAGAAACCCGGCCGGTGTGTTCATCTGGAATTTACGGTGAATATCTCGTCACCTTTTGTGCATCTCGCCATTGTGGTGCAGTGACTGTTTGCCTGATGCCGATAGCTTTGTGGCTCGAGCCCTCCCAAGTGGCCCTTCGGCCCCTAACGAGGCGTCCTTCTAGGCGCCCTTCTAGGCGTTGAACCATCTCTCCACCCCCCGACACGGGGCCCGGAAGAACTGCGTGTGGCGACAGCATCCCCCAAACCCGCGGGCACTACCATCTCCAAACCTCAAACCTCATCGCAACGGAGCGGAACAAAACCATCATTTCCTCAACGTCTGCTCATTTCTACGTCTTCGACGTCGATGATCCATCTCGAAATCACTTTGCGACAATAATGGCAGGTGGAGAGCCTGCGCCGGAGCCAGTCGGCAGTCCTGCGCCAGTAGAGAAAGGATTCGCTTCTTTGAGTTCACTCAAGTACGCTTCCAATTACGGTCCCTCGAGCCCGTGTGTATACTCATCAGGTGCATCAGGATTGGCGTCAAGGCGTTTGTCGAAAAGGTTCGTTGTTCTCACCGTCAAGCCAATTCACGTGACCTTTACAACACGCCGTGGTAGAAGATCTCCGCTGATGGGAAGGAAACCTAGAACGGAGAACCAAGGAAGGCAGAGATCCTTTCGGTGAAACAGAGGAGTAATGCCCTGACATTTTAGTATGTGGCCCTTCACATCTTGTCTTGAGCGTCACTGATTGCCTCGGAAGCGTTCACTATGTCGAATTCAACAAACGTCTGGATGGTGAGTCAATACAATATCAGCATGTCTGCAAGTGTGTCTTGCTCATTCGGTACTAATAGAGTGGGTGACGGCCGATCGCATCGATCTGAGTCAAGAAGTTGAATGGCCTGCTCCTGACAAGCCGGACAAGAAGAAGACCACAACTACAACCACAACTACAACCACAACTACAACCACAACCAAAGCTCCCCTCCCTGGCAAAGCCAGCTACAAAAATGCGAGAGCTCAAACCGAATCCCGCGATGTCTCAGCTACACCAGACCTTCTTAGCGCCAAGGCTGGCAATGATCGTAAACCATCTCGACCATCCAAGGCAGGAGGCAAGGAGAACCGAGAAGACATCAACGACACAACAGACTCCCTTCTCACAATTGCCGATCCAACTCTCGCCGGCTCCGCCCCGGCAACCACCGCCGCTGGAACGCCGCTCCCTCAAGATGATGGCGACATCGAAATGCGTGACGCCGTCGTCGAGACGCAAACCGAAAAGGCGGAGCCACTCCCCAACCCAGAAGAAGAAATCGAAAAACTCCGCACCGGCGGCTCCATGGTCCAAAACCACGCTCAACTCCACCTAGTCCGCAACCTCTCCCGCATCCAAATGGGCAAACACGAAATGGAACCGTGGTACTTCTCCCCCTACCCGCAAGATTTCTCCGACGTGGACGTCGTCTACATTGACGAATTCTGTCTTTCGTACTTCTCCTCCCGGAAAGCCTTCGAACGCCACCGCCTCAAATGCACCATGACCCACCCCCCCGGCAACGAAATCTACCGCGACGACAACATCTCCTTCTTCGAAATCGACGGCCGCCGCCAACGCACCTGGTGCCGCAACCTCTGCCTCCTCTCCAAACTCTTCCTCGACCACAAAACCCTCTACTACGACGTCGACCCCTTCCTCTTCTACTGCATGTGCACCCGCGGACCCCACGGCTGCCACCTCGTCGGCTACTTCTCCAAGGAAAAGGAATCAGCCGAAGGCTACAACGTCGCCTGCATCCTCACCCTCCCCCAATACCAACGCCGCGGCTTCGGCCGCCTCCTCATAGCCTTCAGCTACGAGCTCTCGAAACGAGAGGGAAAACTCGGCTCACCAGAGAAACCGCTCTCCGACCTCGGAATGCTCGGCTACCGCCAATACTGGCGCGAAACCCTCGTCGAGCTCCTTTCCGACCCCGCCCGTCTCCCCCCAGAAGGCGGCCAAGGCGGCAGCAGCACCCCCGCCGGCGACGCCGCCCTCAACGGCTCACAATACACAACCTCGATCTCTGAGTTGGCCTCCCTGTCCGCCATGACGGAAAAAGACGTACATGAGCAGTTGGAGGTGCTGAAGGTACTGCGGTATCACAAGGGTCAGTGGATTATCGTGGTGAGTGATGCGCTGTTGGAGCAGAGGGAGAGGCAGCTGGAGAAGGAGCGGAAGAAGGGGATTGCGGTGAGGAGGAGGATCGATCCCGCCAGGATCATGTGGAAGCCGCCGGTTTTCACGGCGGGCAGTCGGACTTGGAATTGGTGATTGGGTTGAGAGTAGGTAGGCTTGGTTCTTGGGGACGGGGTATCGGGCTGGAGGTGGTCTTGAGCATGGTGCAGGGAGGGGATAGGTTCACGGTCTCAGTCTACTTAGCGTGGAGTTGACTGGGGTGGGGGAGAAAAGGCTGGACTCGAATAAAAAGATTTGGTCGCTTTCGCAGCTTATGCTATGTTTGCTAGCTATGCCGAAAACATTGCTAAAAACACTGCCGACTGCCTGACGACCATTAGAAATATCCTACCATACTCCTCCCTAGTGCTCGACTCCATTAACCTGCCCCTCCGGTTCCAATCCCGCCAACTCCTCCCTCACACTCCTAAACCTCTCCTGCCCCTCCCTCACACTCCTAAACCTCTCCTGCCCCTCCCTCTCCCTCCTCAGCACCACCTCCACCTCCCCCCTCAGGCCCTCCAACCTGGTCCCCAGCGCCGCCTCCTCCCCCACCCTCAACGTCTCAAACCCATCCAACTTCACCCTCGCATTCTCCACCGCCTCGCTAGCCTCGAGGATCTTGGTTCGCAGAGTCTTGGCGCGCGCCTGGTACCCGCCGAGGTGGAGGGCGAGTTTCTTCTCGAGCTTGTTGCCTGTGTTGGCGAGGGAGAGGAGGTGAGATGTTGTGGCCGCGAAGGCAGTGCTGTATTCGGCCGGGGTGGTTTGGGGGGTGAAGGATGAGGGGAGGGTGGTGGATTCGGATGGGGCGGAGAGCGTGGACGTGAAGTCTTCGGTGTATTTTTGAAGGTCGTCCGCTGAGGTCTCGGCAGCGAGTTCTGCGCGAGCAGCGCCGAGGAGCTCGTCGTCTAGGGGGTCGAGGCTGGGGGGGTTGCGGGTGAGTTGGGTTCCTGGAAGAGGGTGTTTGAGGGCGTCGTTGGCGATCAGGAGAGCGACTTCTTTTGCAATCGTGGATTTGATGGGGTCGGAGAGTGCTTCGGCGTGTGTTTTCATGGCTTCGTAATCGATGTGTCGTGGTCTGGGAAGAGAGCGTTGATATGGTTGGGTTTGCCGTTGGAATTCTGCGGCGGCGGCAAGTCTTTTTGCTTCTTCTCTTTTCCGGTCAAGCTCTGCAGCGTCTTCTGTGACCTGCAAATCTCCACTCGTCTCTGTCGTCTCCGATGGGAGCTCCTCGAGCTCCCACTCCTGCTCCTTTGGCTTCGGTAGAGATGACAGCTTCGCCCGTAATGATTGGCGAACGAGGCTTTCTTGCTGGCGAATCTCTCTCGGAGTTTGTCCAACAACATGTCTGCTGCCGTCTGCGTTAATAGCAAAGTTGTCTCTGGGGGTCCGCAACGGAGTTGCCCCAGGTCTCAGTGATGTGGTTGCTACCCCATTCGGTCCACCGCGTACTGGTGTCGCCATAGGATTAGGTGTTACCATTTGCTGTCGTCGTGGCGCTATCCCGTCGAAGCCTGTCGACGCGGAGCCTTCATGCAGCGGCGTGTTCTCGCCTCCTAACAAAGATGACTGTGTTTCTGTTAGAGCGCGAATGTTTTTGATCTCATTGGCGATATGATCCTCTTGTGCCGGTGCCCGAGGAGTTCGGATAGGCGTGCTACCCACCATATTGCTATAGTTCGATATCAACCCTTTTGTTCCATCGTTCTCATCTCCAGCCATCTTCGCCGCTCGATCTCCCGCCATGCCCATCTTCACGATCTCTTCCAGCTCGCCTTCGCTGACTTGCGGGGCGGGAAGCACTAGCGATCTCCGCTTGCTCTGCTGTTCTGCTTCTCTGATCCTCTGCATCTGACCAGCTTTGGCAGCAGCAGCAGATGCCGCCGACGGCTTGTTCTTATCCTGCTTCTGGCGTTTGCGATCCGGATCTTCATCCTGGTCTCCTTTCCGTTTGTTTGCCAGCTGCTGCTTCCTTGGGTCAAAGGCCTCTCTTTGATGCTCATTTCGAAGTTGCTCTTCCTGCGTATCGTAGAACCCGGGAAGGGCTGGTTTCTCGAACGGAATATCGGCATTATAGTCCATTTGGCCCTTCTTACGGTTGACGATCTTGATATTGATTCCAGCATTTTTGAGCTCTCGCCGTTTCTGCAGCACTGCAAGCCGTCTCGACTCCTCTAATTGCCGTTCTCGTGCCTTCCGCTTCGCCTTCTTGCCCTGCGTATTTGCGAGTCGTGCTCGAGCCTCGCTAAGCATTTCCTTCTCATCTTCGTCGAGATCAATCGTATCTGGTCTTGCAGGTTTCGATTCAGGATCTGGGTCGAGCTCTCCTGGTCTGATTTCATTAGCGCCTCCCGAAGCCGAGATGTGGTAGGGAGGCCATACCGTAATCTTCTCACATCATCGGCACTCGGAGCCATGGTCTCTGTACCGTCGGGACCTCCCAGCCCCAGCTCATCGTTCTCCTTCGCCTCTGCCTCATCCAGCAACTTTTGATATCTCTCGAGACATTGCGTTGCAGTCCTTCCAACTATGGGCGCGATCGTCCTCCATTGTGTGGGCATCAACTTCGCAAGGTGAAGCAATTTCTCGTCTTCCTGTTTCGACCATTCTATCTTTCGAATACCCGGATCCAGCCATTCTGACCATCGCGCCTTGCATTGTTTCGGTGTCTTGCGGGCGAGTAGGGAAGATACTCGAGCCCACTGATTCAAGCCATACTTCGACACGGAGGCCTTGAGTATTTCGTCCTCGATGTTGGTCCTGGAACATATTAACAGGGGTTGAGCAGAGGAGTGGAGTTCAACCTACCATACGCCACCTTTTACGACGGGCATCTCGGAGATAGGCGTAAGTTCAGCAGAGGTGTACAACTCGGCGAAGGTGAAATCGTGTCCAGAAATGTTCTGTATCAAATATGGAATTACAATACAGGGAGGTGCTTCGGGAGGCGCTAGTAACTTTCCATGGGATTGTCTTGGCATGACAAGGAACGCACCTCGACGCTCACCCGCTCGACGCCGCTTTATCACCACCTCACCCACCCCATCACCCGCTTAGAGTGATTCACGTATGAGCATTACACTTTTTTTTAAAAGTGTGACTCTTATCACGCCTTCATTTTGTCGAAGACGCTACGATAGGAGCGAAGTCACCGAAAGTAAGCAAAGCGTTGCATCCATTTCTCTGATATTTCTCTCTCACGATCCAGAAGCAGACTATGACGATCCCTGCTGCAACGAAATGCAACCTGCCTCGTATTGCAGATTACCCTAATGCTATCAAGTACACCTTCGTCTCGGGTGAATAGGCGCGACGATCGAAGCCAGACACGCATCTTGATTGCTTTCAGATTCCGGAGCCGAGGCCGGGGAGGTCACCCACAGCACGAAGCGCGACTCCCTGAGCTGGGGAGGCTCAGCGATTCTCGAGCTGTTGCCTGCCGGCCACGTGGTGAAGACACCGACGTCAAATCCCTGGGACCCTTTCGAGGAGAAAATCAATCGCTTTAATATGCGTCTTGAAGCACGAATTTATGACAAGATTGGCCAAAATCCGCGAGTGCCTCAAATTATCCGCTGGCACGCTGAGAGTGATACCCTGACGATGGAGTTTCTTGAGAATGGCAAGCTCAGAGAGTACGTCCGAGAGAACCACGCAAGTATTATATCTGAGCTCCGCCTATGATGGGCACAGCAGGCAACAGAAGGTCTGAAAGCCCTTCGTGCCATCCAAGTTGCTCACAGTGATTTCTCACCTGGGAATTTTTTTGGCTGGATGCCAACCTCAACCTTAAAACTCTCCGACTTTGGGGGTTCGCCTCTGCTTGGATCGGCGCCTACTGCTGCTGTGGGCGAGAGATTTCGGCGCCTGGAGATGGATTGGGAGATTCCTCCTGTTTGCGATGGTGATCTTGGCTGGCTGATCTATTTCATTATGACTGACAAGTATCCGTACGAGGAGGATCCCCAGTGATGTGAAGAAACTGTACAAATGCCACCTGTTTCTAGATGTGAGCCTCCTCCCTTGTGGGCCCATCATCAAGCCGTTGGGGGCGGCAAGTGCACACGACTCAGTAAGTTTATTCCGCATTGGGCGATCTCGGAAGACTCTGCCCAGAATCAAGGTAAGCCTTCTCTGAACAAGAATGTGCGGTAGGAAGAGTCTGGATACATGTAGGGACCTGGACTGCAGGCGTGGATTTTTGTGCCTCATTTTCAATGGCTTCTCGAGATTTTCGTTTGATTCTTTTCGGGCGACGTAATTCGCTAGCAAACAGGGCACTAGTAAGATTTTTTGAGGCCCTGATATCTCTTCTCGATGGCGATTTTGGTGGCGATTTTGAACTATTTGCTATTATTCGCATTGCACGGAGTCACCGTGACAGAATTCCGGTTTCGATTCTCTTCAACGGCTGCAGTATTTGGCTCGGCTAAATGGATATTTACCGGCGAAGGATGCACAGGCCGACAACAGCTTCAAAAGGTCTTGAAAAGGCAGCGGCGATGATGTCCAATAACTTGTTCAATTGGATCTACTTCAAAATTGCTTACATGGGCAAAGGTATCTGACACCTTTCGACAATTTGGGATTGGAAGTATCCTTGCCGAAAGGCCGAATAGCGCATGATACCGTGGAAAACGGTACTGCGAATTGGTCGGTAGTATCCCAAAGCAATCCGAACTATCACGCACCCGCGCGTCGGTTACTCCCTTAGTTGGTAACATCAAACGTGTTGTCGAGATGCTTTGACCGCAAGATTCATCTGCACAATTCCTGTCACCATAGACACAAGTCCGGTAAGCGTTGACACCAGAGTCAAGCCCAGAATGGCGAGGGCAATCCAGAAAGTCCAGAACTACTACGGATTTCGTCTGTCTTTCTTCAGCTGAGCCCAGCTGACCAGTGGAGACTGATAAATTTCCTCATACACCTCAAACAATCTATCCTTCCAATGGGCAAAGTCCAGAACATGAAGTGTTCTGCCCTGTTCAAAAGGACCCATATCATGAAAATTGTGGCCTTCGCTTTTCAGAAACCTTTTTGTTCGGTCGTCCCAAAACGGAAACAAGAGGTCTAACGTCCGTATCGTTTCTTGAAGAACGCTAACAGGTAGGGGCGATCTGCTGTTGTTAGCTGACCGAAGTTTGAGTCTCGCAGTGGCAAGTACCTTTGCCCCGAGACCCTATTCTCTGCTTCGGACAGAAATGCTTGGATAGTGCGTTTATATGGAAATATCCAGAGAACTCTTCCGACACGGTCGAGTCGCAGATGGTCTTCCAGGCTGCTTGTCCAGTCGATCTTCAGGTCACAGATATCCATCATATTTGCCCCGGTGAAGTATGGATCTAGCCGACGTTCTTTGGCACCTAATTCCCATTTGGCGACAGGAGATAATGCGCTCAAGAACTCTGTCAGTGTTTTAAGCCCATTCCATTGAACATCTGGTACACCTTTACCCGAGTCGCGGAATGATTCGTCCCGAATGTTTATCTGAAGCCACAACCTGATCGTGATATCTATCGAATGATCAAAGGCCCAGTCTTCCCTATCATCGAACCGATCATCTTCTCGCAGCTTCGCTCGGATCTCGCTTTTCGTAAAGGAGGACTTTCGCGATGATAAGTAAGTCACCATGCGTTTTAGCCACGAGTCCAGCAAGCTGATCTGTTTCTGATGTCCCACCACGTCTCAACCAATCAATCTCTTCCTCATAGTTGTTGAAATAATCCTCAAATGCTTTTAGTCCACCCTCCTGATCGAATGTATTTCGAAGAAGGCACGCCCAGTTTCCTGCTTCGTCTCTTGGTCAGGAGGCTTGGCAAGGCTCTGTTTGGTGGCCGTCATTTTCATTAAGATCTTGAATAAAGAAAAATTGAAGATGTAGGAAATCTTGCTGGCTGCGCTGGCTTTTTCCATGCTGCTTGTGTATTCCTTATGCCTGGATTTCGGGCTGAGCCTGTGCACTCGGCTCTCTCTCAGGTGTGCGAGTGATGTGATGACTTGGGATAACCTGCATGAATGCACTGTTAGTGCAGCGCGCTCTCATGTTACGCCGTTGTTCTCTCAGTCGGGCTGCAGTAACTGAAGGCTATAATCTAGCCTGATTCTCGTCTTTGCTTTGCTCCGTCCCATTACCCTCTCCACATCTGCACCGCCTTCGTTCAAAATCATTGCTCTTCTGACTCACGACCATCCAACAAACCATTGATCATCTTAAGTCTCTGATAAGATGCCGAGGCAGAAACTGGCCGCTGCCACGGCCAGTTTCACCTCAAAGTCGGTAGCAGCACAGCCAGGTCTCAAGCTACGGGACCGCTTCCTCTTTTTCTAGCGCAGGAGGATCTCCCTCAATGTCGACATCGAATCAAAACCAATTGATACGGCTTCGCCCCTTGGTCCAAACTTAACTTCAACCTCGATCAACACTACGACCTCAATAGGCCCGGCCGGTCCGACAGACCCAAGGCAGGAGATCAATACCGATCCTGTTCCAAATCCTACAGGAGGCGTGAACTCCGCAACATCCACGAATCTCCCAACTACAGCAGCCCTCACGACCACAGCAACAGCCACTTTCTCTAACGGCCCGTACTCTGCGACAGATACCGCTTTCTCCGATGTCACATCCTCTGTAGAGACCTCCAACGTCGCAGAAGACTCGTCTTCTAGGGAAGAATACGCCTCCACAGGCCTCGAAAGTACGCCGCCAACGTCGATTGATGCTTTAGCTGCCGCAGATTCGCTGTCATGTACCTTCAAACTCTGTGGGTTATGCTTTCAGCCGCGGATTGATCAGACCCTCAGAGACATTTATACGAGGGAGTTTCAGCCCAGACTTCGCGCAGATCTACTCAGGATCTGCAGACGGGGTTCCTGTATGCTTGAGTTCTCCATGGCTGGCGATCGTCCGCAGTGGCTTGCGCCCTCAATTCTGGTCTGGTGTGACGCAGAAGATACCAAAATGCGAGTGAGGAAACTCTTTGACGATGAAGCCTGGCTTGAAGAGCGGATGGGTATTCGTGGAATGAATCACTACATCCTTGATGGGCCAGCATATAGAAGCGCGAAGCCGTCTTCTCTCCATAGCCGATCTCTCTGCGTTCTGGGAGGCTCCTCGGTGATCGTACCGGAGCACGTGTCCACATCATGCGGGCTTTCTCTGATTTTGGAAAATGGCAAGAAATGCGACATCGGAGGCTTGATCTTTGTGGATGGAACACCTTACGGCATGACTACTAGACATGGTCTGGATGATATGGCAAGGTCACTACGCTGTTGTCAAAACGTTATCAGACGAAAATCTGTATGCACACTTCCAAGTACCTGGAGCGATGTGTCCCCGTGTGTCTCTACAGACGGCCACAAGTCTGCCTCAGGTCGCAGCTCATATACATCCATTACCACACCTCCATCACCCAAGAACCCTCCTCAAGACAAGCCAGAAAAGCTGTACCATTTAGCTTTACCAAGCTCAACAAATTCAAGAGATCAGGTCAAAGTCTTATGCCCACCAATACCTGCGGACGAGGATTATATTCTCGAGTATCCGGCTGACGATTTCGATTGGGTACTGATAGACCTCTGCGACGCCCCTGATGCCCTTCTCTTTGACCTTTTGATGCCCAACATGGTTCATGGAAAGCCGATCCAAGGCCTTCATCTCGGAGAAATTGACGATCAAAGCAAGGTGACAGTGCTCACGGATGGTCTCAGACCTCATTCAGGACTACTCAGCTCTGTGTGCTCAACATTACAGGTTGAGGGCTCCCTCCACGACGTCAGGTTGATAGTGTTAGATAAACTCTTGCGTGCGTAAAACAACTCATTCCTTCTGGACAGATTAGGGCCTAACAGTGAAAAGCACTAGGAAGCTCAGGCACATGGGTGGCACTGGGGGATCGCGTGTGTGGATTCATTATCGCCGTGCGAGACGACCTTCCTTGGGCTTACAAGATTCCCATGCAAGCTGCGCTTGACGATATGAAGAGAACACTAGGCACATCTGATATTCGCATACCGACTGCAGACGAAATTGCAGCACTGAGGACGCAGCTCGTCTCCGAAGACTCGGGTAGCTTTCGTCCCAAGCACCCAAGTGTGTCCGGGATCCTGAGTACCGATCAGTCTACGTCTATGTCGGAGCTCCAGAGCGGCATCGCCGGGAATGATGCAGAGGTCACCAGTGACGAGTTGGCGCTGAGCAACAAGGAGATGCGGTCACATGCCCTGCTCTGGCTACAAGAAAATCCAGGGTCCGGAAAGTCAACCTTCATGAAACCGGTTGAGAGCCTAAGCCTAGGCTCCAGGGCTCCAGGAGCATGGACGGGTAAGAGCACCAAAGTAGACGGACTCCATTCTGTCTCTTCAGCGTCGCACGAGAGGTCACTATTTGCGCGAATGACATTTATCAAGAAGAAGCTACGTCTGAAACACTTTCGCACTTCTTACGCAGGCAGCCCAATTTTAACTCAATCATGGCCTGCCGAGAAACTCACTGCAAGCCTGGTCGAAGCATACTCCATAAGGGTTAGAAGCAAAATAGCAAGCAAGATGAAGGAGAATTGGGAGAACAAGAAGTACATTCCACGCAATGCTTTGGATGCAATTTTCTGGGTAGAGCCTATCATGAAACTAGTCAAGGAAGATGAATCTCTGGATATGCTCCCATTCTGGCACCCCAACTCTGGGTCTCATGTCAATAAAGATCACTTTGCCCAAAAGGTTTCGGCTTTCGCGCCTCGACTGCTGGCACTATGCATTTATGTCGATCTACCACTCGCTTGTCTGCACTGGTTGATGGCAAATAAGCTCGATGACTTCTCCCTGCCGCTGCACACAGAGCAATCCCCCCAGGATATGTACCGCACCAAGTGGGACTTCATGATCATGATTCAAGGCGGTTTTTTCGCACATTCTTTTCCTGAGAAGCCTAACTTCGAGCACCAACAGCTCTCCTCGAGTACGGTAGTGCTGATTACGTTCGACAAATCGAGTAACTTGCTTGGAGAAGGCAGCTTTGGCCGAGTCTTCGAGATCTCTATCGACTCTGATCACCATTCGTTCTCCAGGGACAGATCCACAACTTTCGCCCTGAAATCTTTTTTCAAGCAAGGTACGAGGGCTGAGGCTGACTTCAAGCACGAGGTGCACGTTCTCAGACGGCTTTCAGAGGCACCTCATCCCAACCTAATTACACAGCTTGCTTCCTGGACCCAAGGTGGTAGTATTTATATGCTCATGGCCCGCGCGGAAAGCAACTTGAAGAGTTTCATGAAAATTTCGCCGAATCCAGAGCTCACGAGCAGATTCGTTACCTCGTTACTGTCACAAATAAAAGGCCTCGCTGATGCGGTGAGATACATGCATAACTTAGAAAGCCTCACAGAACCACGGCAGACCTATACTGGATTTCATCATGATCTGAAGCCGGCAAACATACTTGTGTTTCAGGAGAACGAAAAGGGACTTGCATTCAAGTTGAGCGATTTTGGATCCGCAAGGATTGGACTGCAAATCTCTGGATCCGATCTCCAATCCGAGAGTTATTTTACCAACGACAGTGGACATAACAGCGCAGCTTACGGGGCCCCGGATTTTCATCAGAGTGGTCGAGCATCACGACCATATGACATCTGATCTCTTGGATGCATTTTCCTCGAAATGGTGACTTGGATGATGAATGGACCAGCGTCTGATCCTGACGAGTTTGCCATCCAAAGGCTGCAGGAGATCCCAAACGCGAAAGGATATTCTGACACATCTTTCTGGTATATGGAAATTGGTGGCGGTCTACATCTCAAACCAGCTGTGGTACAAAAGTTGGCATACTTGAGGGACGTATGCTTAGGGAGAGGCGCTTTCGAAAAACTCGTCGAGAGCATTCACAACTTATTGGCCGTCAGACCAGAGGATCGACCTACTGCCAACGCTCTTTGTTCCGAGCTTGAAATGATAAACCTCCAAGCCGAGGCGGATCTTTCAAAAGATGCGGACTATTATCTCTCAGGATCATGGAAACGTCGCGCGTGGGTGATGCAAGAGGCTGTTCTCTCTTCTCGACTCCTCCCTTCACAGCTCCGGCAAAGTCACCCATTCGGTTCAGCAGCGGACAATGGTAACGCCATTTGTAACGAGTCCAATGCGGCTACTCAAAAAGCTCGCTGGTCTTTCCCTTTTGGAAGGAATGCACGATTTGCTGGTTACGAGTCCGAGCTTAACGAACTGAAGGAAAAAATTCTTGTGCAAGGTTGCTGCTCAAGGTTTGCAATTTCCGGCCTTGGTGGTGTCGGTAAGACCCAAATTGCGCTCGAGTTCGCCTACCGATTGAGAGATGTACAGCCAGAAAGGTTCGTCTTCTGGGTGCCAGCTATCAATAATGAGAGTTTTGAGAAGGCCTTCCTAGGAATTGGACGGCTCCTCCAGATACCCAATTTAGAGGAGCAGAATGCGGATGTCAAGAGGCTAGTACAACAACGGTTGAGTCAGGAAAGTACCGGCTCTTGGCTTCTCATAATTGACAATGCCGATGATATCAATATGTGGTTTAAGGATACGGGCAATAAAATCGAGTCGACTTCTCTGATAGACTACTTACCGACAAGTGGCAGAGGATCTACCATTTTCACGACACGAAGCCGAAAGGCTGCGGTCAAGCTCGCTCAACAAAACGTGATCGAAGTGCCTCAGATGGACCAAAACGATGCAACTCAGGTTCTAAGAAACGCCATTATCAATCAAGAAATCTTGAACGATCATGAAATCACGCGTAAGTTACTGAATCGGCTTACCTTCCTTCCTCTGGCTATTGTGCAAGCAGCAACGTACATTAATGAGAACGCGATCACATTGTCACAGTACCTTTCACTTTTCGAGGACAGAGAGCAAGATCTCGTCGATACATTAAGCGAAGACTTCGAAGATGAAGGGAGATATCGGCATCCGGATCTGAAAAACCCGATCGCGACTACATGGTGTATCTCATTCGAGCGGATACGGCTTCATGACCCTTTAGCGGCCGATTTCCTGTCCTTCATGTCGTGTATCGATCCTAAAGTAATTCCACGGTCGCTTCTTCCGCCGGCGCGATCGAGCAAGAAGATGACTGACGCGATCGGAACTCTGAGCGCGTATTCATTCATTAAATCACAGCGTGACGATCAGTCTCTAGACCTCCATCCACTGGTCCATCTTGCCACTCGAAACTGGTTAAGAGAGCAGAACTCGCTGTTGGAGTGGACCGCAAAGGTTATTACACGACTAGCTGAAGTTTTCTCGAGCAAAAACTACAAAGGGACCGAATGGAAGCTCTATCTCCCACATGCGCGATACATCGTATCGTCTGACCTTGTTTACGTGGGTGCTGAAGAGAGGCTATCGCTACTTCAGATACTTGGACAGTACTTACATGTAGATGGTGATGGATCGTATATCGAAGCAAAGATACCACTTAAGCAAGTGATGGAGACGACTTCAAGAGTATTGGCGCAGGAGCCTCCTGACACGCTGACCAGCATGGCCAATCTGGCGTTGACGTACGGGAATCAAGGGCGATGGCAGGAGGCCGAAGAGCTAGTGGTGCAAGTGATAGAGACGCTATCGAGGGTATTGGTGCGGAAGCATCCTGACACGCTAATCAGCATGAACAACCTGGCCTCGACGTACGACGAGACGGAGAAGCTATATCAGCGGGCGCTGGCCGAGAATAAGAAGAAGCTGGGTCTTGAGCACTCGGACACGCCAGAAACAATGAAGAATCTGACGGATATTTACACACGCCAAGGCCGATACGACGAGGCGAAGAAGCTATATCAGCGGGCGCTGACTGGAAGAAAGGAGCAGCTGGGCCCTAAGCACCTGGACACGCTGCGGACGGTAGATAATCTGGCGGACGTTTACAGGAGTAAGGGCCGATATGACGAGGCGGAGAAGCTGTATCAGTGGGCGCTGACCGAAAGAAAGAAGCAGCTGGGCCCTAAGCACCCGCACACGCTGCGGACGGTAGAGAATCTGGCGAATGTTTATATAAGCAAGGGCCGGTACGACGAGGTGGAGGGGCTATATCAGCGGGCGCTGGTCGGGAATCAGAAGAAGCTGGGCCCTAAACACCCGGACACGCTGCGGACAGTAGATTAGCTGACGTTGAAAGGCAAGGATCTATCGTTTTGAATATGAGTGTGATGACAAGGTTGTCAAGTCTGGATCTCATTGCACCCAGCCATGTTATGACCTTGCGTTTCCGGCTTACACTCTAGCCTACTGGAATGTCCAGCGTCTTGCGCGTGACCAGAAACATCATATGGTATTTCGTCCGAGCATTGCAATGCACCTTGCGACCGACGAAGTCTCCTGGTGGCGCAGATGGCCCAGACCGGCAATGCTATAACCACTATACCTCCAATCGCAGCACCCACGCCGATTCCAGCTTTCGCACCCGTGCTAAGACGCGTGGCGTCGCCTCTGGCTTGGGATGAAGCCGGAGAGATGGATATGGTAGTCGAATGTGTTACGGTGGATGATGTAGTAATGCTTGGAGAAGTGGTTGTCAAAATCGACGACGATAGGGACGAAGTTGAAGGAGACGAGGTTGCGGAAATGACTTTGGATATCGTCCGAAGAGCTTGAGGCGGAAGAGCCAAGGATGTCTCACTGGTAGGGTCTGAGCATGCGATCGAACCGTCGCTGAGGACACCACAACACGCTCATAGCCCCGGTGCATTGTTGTACGATACAACCGGCACTTCCTTATCAGCTGAGGAGATCAAACTCAGCCCAAGCCAACCTTCAATAAAATCATCACTCTTTAGACCTTGGAGACACTTGCTACCTGCTTGCGCGCAGCTAGAGTCCTGATAGGAGGTGGCATCGGTACCACTTTGCAGGTAATAACCGCTTCTCCTGTGAGCGGGTGCGTGTAGTGGCACCGCAAATTGTCAAGACAGTAATCGCCATGAGCGCAGCAAGGAGAGAGGCGCCTTGAGGAAGTGACTCCTGCACAGGGTGTATCGATGTCGAACTTCAAATCAATGCGCCCTGTGAGTTTGCGGAAGGACGTCATGGCTTAACAGGATTTGGAAATGGATAGGATTGAACTCCGAACCTTAGCATTTGACAGAATGATGTGGAGTGACGCAGGAGGTTAGTAGGGTTATTGGAAACGAAAGTCCTGCTGCCTCGCTGACCTTCTGACATTTTGACAAGTACAGTCTCAGCATACTACTGCCATAAGGTTGCGACGACGAGACCTCAGATCACTGCCGATCAGGTTCATGGAGGGCTGGGAGATCTATAGGAGAGAGAAATTGGACGCTCGTCCTGGTGAGGATGACTGACCGGTCGGAAAACAGCTACTATCACGAGGGAAACTGTTAAACAGTCTACGCCTCAGGGCGTTCATTGATCAGATTTCAGCCAGTGGGCGTCCTATCCAACAGACTATTTTGAGCAATTCTCTTGAGTATGTAACACTCATTTAAAGCGTAATTCTATATAGATTTAGACAGTTAATTCAATCAATTTTATAAGCATTTCTGCGTTATTCTAATTATTTACTTAATAGAAATTATGATGATATAAATAATAATGAGTCACTTAGTATTATTGTTCTTAGCTATTAAATCTAAGTCAATTAATATCACTTATATATAAAATTATAGAAAGTGATTATGTCAGACAAATTAAAGGCTCAAAAGCTTGTAAAATGTTTGTTGAATTGATGGAATTGACTGTCTAAATCTATGTAGAATGGCGCGTAGAATGAGTGTTATATACTCAAGAAAAACGCTCGAAATAGCCTGTTGAACAGGGCGGTTGGACAGGGCGCAGGCTAGCCGAAATCTGATCAATGGACGCCCTGAGACCTAGACTGTTTAACACACCCCCTCAGCTTCCATTTCGGGCGAAATTGAAGCTGAATATGAGCTGAAATAACGCGAAATAACGTTAAATAAGTGGATCAGATCTTGAATGATCTAGAAACGCGTAGAAATGCTTCTGGCGTTCACTTTTATACTGAAAATTAACACCGGCGTCATCACACTTCTCTCTCTTCTGTTAAGCTCCTCCAGCTTAATAATGAAGAAGAAGAGAAGAAGGAATAGAAGATAGAGCAGACCTTTATACTATCATTATTAATAATATTAGTGATGATGTGAGTGATAACGTGAAGAAATAGACTATTAGTGAGCTATTCACTATTCTTCTAATTCTCCTTCTTAATACAGACTAGTCTATCTAATATATTAATCAGATTCAGCTGTTAGATGAATATAGCATGCTTTTAAATAGATAGAATCTTAATAAGATTGTTCACGAGCATTTTAATTGTTAGAATCTATTTAACAGTTATTTAATTAGCTTAAACCTTCTATCAGAGTTAGTACTGATGTATATTAATATGATATAACTTAATATTTAGTTTAAAAGTCTCTTTTTTAATAATTCAGATAGTTTATTAATTATTATAGTTAATGATAATTTATTACTCAGTATTAAATTATATAGCTTAAAAAAAGTGTTCTTATTATAGTAATTCTTAAGAGATTAGAGATAGTAATAAAAACTTAATCTTAATATTAAATATAATAACT
>JAABUK010001025.1_pt1 | contig 55425 bp, 60 predicted proteins | sample 5559141 | NCBI WGS metagenome assembly JAABUK01 (sample SAMN10711869, study PRJNA513367) | rock metagenome | isolation source: Antarctica rocks | place: Antarctica: Victoria Land, Pudding Butte nord | collected 2016-01-03 | reverse complement strand
TGAGCAGCTCAAGGTCGAGAACGCCCGCCGGGGCGCGACCGAGCCGGAATATGAGCTGCTCGACACCGGGATCTTCGACGAGGACCGCTACTTCGACGTCGAGGTCGAGTACGCCAAGGTCACCGTCGAGGACCTGGCGATCCGGATCCGGGCGACCAACCGGGGTCCCGACCCGGCCCCCCTGCACCTGATCCCCCACCTCTGGTTCCGCAACACCTGGTCGTGGGGGCCGAAGCCCGGCCCCTCGCCGAAGATCTACCTCGGCCCCTCGGGCGATGGCTACCAGTCGTTCCTCACCGACGACTCGATGGTCGAGACCCTCGCCACGGTCCCCGTCGCCTACCGGATCGGCGCCCGGAGCTTCTACGCCCCCGAGGGCGGCACGCCCCTCTTCACCAACAACGAGACCAACTTCCCCAGGGTCTTCGGCGACGGGGCCAGGAACGCCTCGCCCTTCGTCAAGGACGCCTTCCACCGCCAGATCGTCGACGGCGAGGACTGCACCAACGCCGACGGGATCGGCACCAAGTCGGCCATCCACTACCGGTTCGATGCCGTCCAACCGGGCGAGACCGTCACCCTTCGCTTCCGCCTGACCGACACCTGCTACCTCGAAGATCCGCTCGCCGGGATCGACGCATCCGTCGCGATGCGACGGGCCGAGGCCGACGCCTATTACGAGGCGATCCGCCCCGAGAAGGCGACCGGCGACGAGGCCCTCGTCCAGCGCCAGGCCCTGGCCAGCATGATCTGGACCAAGCAGGCGTACCTCTTCGACGTCGACCTCTGGCTCAAGGGCGACAACCCCGACTGGCCCCCGCCCAAGTCGCGCGAGGAGATCCGCAACCAGCACTGGAAGCACCTCAACACCATGCGGGTGATGACGGTCTGCGACAAGTGGGAATACCCCTGGTTCGCCGCCTGGGACCTCGCCTTCCAGTGCATCCCCTTCGCCCTGGTCGACCCCGACTTTGCCAAGAACCAGCTCTGGGTCCTGCTGTTCGAGCAGTTCCAGCATCCCAACGGGCAGATCCCGGCCTACGAGTGGGAGTTCTCCGACCTCAACCCGCCGGTCCACGCCTGGGCCGTCTGGCGGGTCTACAACATGGACCGGATCAGTTCCGGCAAGGCCGACCGCGAGTGGCTCGAGCGCTGCTTCCACAAGCTGATGCTCAACTTCACCTGGTGGGTCAACAAGGTCGACAAGGAGGGGAACAACGTCTTCGAGGGCGGGTTCCTCGGGCTCGACAACATCACGGTGGTCGACCGCTCGCGACGCTGCACCGACGGCTCGTCGATCGAGCAGTCCGACGCGACCGGGTGGATGGGGATGTTCTGCCTGAACTTGATGCGGATCGCGCTGGAGCTGGCCAGGGAGAACAAGACCTACGAGGCCCTGGCGACGAAGTTCTTCCAGCATTACGTGCTGGTCGCGGGGGCCATGAAGCGCATGGGCAACCGCGACTACTCGCTCTGGGACGAGCAGGACGGATTTTTCTACGACGTCCTCCGCTACCCCGACGGCCGCTACCACAAGCTCCGGGTCCGCTCGCTGGTCGGCCTGATCCCCCTGTTCGCCGTCGAGCGGCTCGAGGAGAGCTGGATCGAGCCGTTCAAGGAGTTCCGCGGGCACCTCCACTGGTTCCTGAAGAACCGCAAGGAGCAGATCAGCGGCGTCGTCCACACGATCGAGCACGAACACGACACCACGCACGCCCTGACGATCCTGAATCAGGAGCAGATCCGGCGCATCGCCGGGCGGATCATGGACCCGAACGAATTCCTCTCCGACTACGGCGTCCGCAGCCTCTCCAAGGCCCACGGCGAGCACCCCTTCGACTTCGAAGGCCTCTCGGTCGGCTACGAGCCCGGCGAGGCGATCAGCAAGCTGAAGGGGGGCAACTCGAACTGGCGAGGCCCGCTCTGGTTCCCCACCAGCTTCCTTTTGATCGAGTCATTGCGGAAGCTCGGCAAGGCGTTCGGCGGCGGCGAAGTGACCGGCGGGATCACCCCCGGGGTCCCCTTCAACCAGATGGCCCGCGAGATCTCCGAGCGGATGATCGCCACCTTCACCCGCGACGAGCAAGGCCGACGCCCCGTCTTCGGCGACTCCGCCAAGTTCCAGGACGACCCCCACTGGCGCGACCATCTGCTCTTTTATGAATACTTCCACGGCGACACCGGAGCCGGGCTCGGCGCCTCGCACCAGACCGGCTGGACCGCCCTGATCGCCAGCCTCATCGACGAGTGGCGGCAATGAAAATCGGACGATCTTGAGGCCCGTCGGCGACAAGCCTACCTGGGCCGACCTGATGACCCCGATCGGCCTCGGCCTGGGGTGTGTCATCCTCGCGGCTGGACGCTAATCCTGTCCCGCCTCCGCCCCCGGTCGACCCAGCTCCAACTTTCCCGTCGGCCCGACGTGACGGCCCGCCGCTCGAGGATGGTCGGGCTGTCCTCGGAAGTCGGGACGACCGCCCTGGCCTTGGGTAACCGGTTGGCCAAGGACCGGGCGAATTTCCCGCCGAAGCTCTGATATGTCGCGCCGGTCATCGAGTGTGGATCCAGCTGACCCGCCGTCGCCATGGCCTCGCGGCTCGCGACGGGCCGCTGACGACCGAACCCCCATCCGATCGACCGGCCGAGTTGAGTTGCATGTCAATGGCGACGGCCTCCCCCCTCCCGGTCGAGACCGGTGGGGGGAGCCGATCCATCGATCGTCGATGTCACCTGAGGCTCGTGGAAGCCGTGGAGGTCGAGCGAGCCGTCCGGTCGCGCCTGGTCGTGAGATCGGCCGGGGAGGAGAGGGAACGGCTCGAGACGACCGAACTGGGCTCGTCGGGCGAGGAGACGACCCTCGGCTTCGGGAGGATCGCCAACTGGTCGACGACCTGTCGGGTCCCTCGCGTGTCGCGGGCGAGGGCCACGGCCCGGTCCTTCGCTTCCGGGTTGGCCACCATGCCGTGGAGCTCGATCGCCCCGTCGGCACCCGGCCGGACCTCGATCTGCGACGAGTCGAGCCCCTTGTCGCTGTCGAGCCGGTTGTCAACCTGGGAGGCCAGGTCGCTCTTACGCGGCTCGGTCTTGGAGGTCGAGCCCACCCAAGAGGACGCGGAGCGCGTCGCCCGGTCGACCGCCTGGCCGATCTCCTCGGCGGGCCCGCGATCGCCCTGGCTCCAGGCCGCGGCCAGGGCGAGGATGAAGCCGGCGAACAGCCAGCGAGCCCGGAGAAACAGCCCCGAAAAGAACCCGGGTTGGGGGGTGGCCGGGCTGGACGTCGTCGTCGCATCCTGCTTGCTCATCGCGAATCCTCCTTGAATCGTCCGGGAGTTCCCGTCCCGGGCTTGTCTGAACCCTTCTCGCTGGGCCGAGGGTCCTGGGCCGAGGAGCGGCGGCAATATATCAAGGTTTCCAATGCTGTCAACGCCACTCTCCGCCCCGCGTCCGCTCAGGCCTCCGCGGGCGGCGTGTCGACCCACGCACGTTTGGCGTGCGATTCGAGGACGGCGTCGGCGATGATCTGGGCGTTCAGGCCGTCATAGAAGCTCGGCACGGCCGGGCGTCCCTCGACGATCGCCGAGACGAACTCCCACATCAGGTCGTAGCGGAAGACGGTGGCGGGCTTGCCCTGCTTCGGGTCGCGGGGGCTGCCTTCGGGCTTGAGGAACTCGTCGGGGACGGGGACCAGGGCGAGATCCGACCCGGTCTTGCCGAGCATGATCGTGTTCGGCTCGTGGAGCCGGTAGACGGCCGAGCCTTCGGACCCGTTGATCTCGGCCCACTCGTGGCCGAAGCCGTCGCGGTGGTAGCCCTTGGCCAGGGTCGTTCCCTCCCAGACTCCGACGGCGCCGGACTCGAACTCGCCGATCAGGCTCGACCAGTCGTCGACCTCCGAGGGCTTGCAGGGCTGGCCGTCGGGCGTCTTGTCCCTGGGAACGAACCGGGCGACCGCGCCGCAGACGCTCTTGATCGGCCCGAGGAGGTCCAGGGCGAAGTCGATCCGGTGGATCGTCATGTCGTAGAGGTCGCCCGCGCCGGCGAGTTCCTTGTACTGCCTCCATCCCCAGCTCGTCTCCGGCCAGTCGAGGAACCGCTGCGAGCGGAAGTGCCGGGGCGTGCCCAGGGCTCCCGACTTGAGGAGGTGGCGGAGGTACTTCATCGACGGGGCGAAGCGGTAGGTGAAGGCCGTCATATGCACGACCTTCGCGTCGCGCGCGGCCTCGTACATCGCCTTGACTTCGCCCTTGTTCACGCCGAGGGGCTTCTCGCACATGATGTGCTTGCCGTGCTTCGCGGCGGCCAGGGCGATCGGCAGGTGGGTGAAGTTCGGCGTGGCGATGATGACGGCGTCGACCCTCGGGTCGGCGCAGAGGGCCTCGGGGTCGGTCGTGACGAGGTCGATCCCCCACTCCGACTTCCGCCGCTCCAGCAAGGCCGGGTCGGTGTCGCAGGCCCCGGCCAGCTCGGCCCGGGGGTCGAGCTTGATCGCCGGCACGTGGTGGTAGTCGCTGACCGCGCCGGCGCCGATGATGGCGACCCGCACCTTCCCGCTCGATCCCTGGTTCATCGTCCGCCCCGCCTGGACTGATCGGATTCGTCGACTCCGCTCGCTTGCCAAGGCCCAACGAGCCTAATATCCTGCACCCTGTTCCGCAACCGCTCGCCGAATCCGTCCCCGACGCCTCTCGCACAGGATCTCCCACATCATGGCAACCGACACGCCGACCCGAGTGGCCATCATCGGCCTCGGTTTCGGGGCCGAGTTCATCCCGATCTACCAGGCCTACCCCGGCGCCGAGGTCTCGGCGATCTGCCGACGCTCGCGGAAGGACCTGGACGAGTGCGGCGACCGCTGGAAGATCGCCAAGCGGTATACCGACTTCGCGCAGGTCCTGGCCGATCCCGAGGTCGACGCGGTCCACATCAACTCGCCGATCCAGGACCACGCCTGGCAGTCGATCGCCGCGCTGGAGGCCGGCAAGCACGTCGCCTGCACCGTCCCGATGGCCACGACCATCGAGGACTGCGGCCGGATCGTCGCCGCCCAGCGGGCATCGGGCAAGGTCTACATGATGATGGAGACCGTGGTCTACAGCCGCGAGTATCTCTTCGTCAAGGACCTCTACGAGAAGGGTGAGCTCGGCAAGATCCAGTTCCTCCGTGGGTCGCACCAGCAGGACATGGCGGGCTGGCCCGGCTACTGGGAAGGCCTGCCGCCGATGTATTACGCGACCCACTGCGTGAGCCCCTGCCTGGCGTTGCTCGGACACCACGCCGAGCACGTCGTCTGCCACGGCTCGGGGCGGATCGACGAGGCCCTCATCCCCAAGTACAACAGCCCGTTCGCGATCGAGAGCGCGACCTTCAAGATCCGCGGGACCGACGTCTGCGCCGAGGTGACGCGGAGCCTCTTCGACGTCGCCCGCCAGTACCGCGAGAGCTTCGACGCTTACGGGAGCAAGAAGTCGTTCGAGTGGCAGCAGGTCGAAGGCGAGGAGCCGGTGATCCACACCATCAGCCTGCCCGAGCCCGAGATCCCCAGCCGGGTCCCGGTGCCCGACTTCGCCCACCTCCTGCCCCAGCCGATCCGGCGGTTCACCACCAAGGGGGTCTATGGCGAGGAGGGCGACACCCACCTCTCGTTCACCCAGGGCGGCGGCCACGGCGGATCGCACCCGCACCTCGTCCACGCCTGGCTGAGCGCCATCAAGGGCGAACGCCCGGCCCTGCCCGACGCCGAGACCTCGGCCAACTGGACCATGGTCGGCATCTGCGCCCACGAATCGGCCCTGAAGGGCGGCGAGAAGGTCATCATCCCGACGTTCTGACCCGCCGGAGGCTCACGAAGGCCGGGCGGCCTTGCATGATCGGTAGGGGCCGCCCGCCCCCCGCCGAAGCCCTGGCCCCGAGGCATGCGCCGACGGCGTAGAGCCCGCCGAGCTTCGCGAAGATCAGCCAGCCGCCGGGGATCGGCAGCCAGACCGGTTGGAGCCAGAGGAGCCCGACCGCCAGGGCCCCTTGCACGGCCGCCCGGTCGCGCCGATCCCAGGTCGCCAGCAGGGCGATCGGCAGCGTGGCCAGGTTGTAGTCGTTGGAATAGGGCAGGGCGAAGGTCCCCGCGCAGGCGAGCCAGAGCAGGTGCGGGAAGGCCAGGGCTCCGGGGTCCTTCGCCCCGGCGACCCGACGCCCGACCAGCACCAATGCTGGCACGATCAGGACCGCCGCCGGCACGCTCGCGGGGATCCGGGACAGGACGGCCGAGCCCCGGACCCACCCGCTCACCTTCCAGCCTTCGGCGAGCGAGTGCGAGGTCGGATGCACTCCGCGGGCGACGTCGAGCATCTGGTCCCGAAGGCCCCGGCCGTTCTCGATCGACCGAAGGAGGTCGACCCGGTCGACCAGACCGATCGCCGCGACCACCGCGACGAAACCCGCCAGCGCCTTGCGACGGCCGGGCGTGAGCAAGGCGACCACGGCCAGTCCCGGATAATATTTGATCCAGGCCGTCAGCCCGAGCAACGCCCCGGCGAGGATCAAAGGCCAGCTCCCCCGTCGTCCCAGCAACCAGGCCGCGACGAGCATCATCGGGACGATCATCGGGTCGCACTGACCGCGCTCGACGGCGAAGACGAACGGCGTGCTGAAGAGGACCCCCGCCAGGATCAGCGGCCAGGCGACCCGATCGAGGCCGAGCCTTGCCCGGATCCGCCAGGCGGCGATCGACCCCAGCCCGGCGAACAGCGTGAGCGCCCCCTGCCAGGCCACCGAGGCCGTCATCTTGTCGGTCCAGGTCACCCAGCGGAACCAGCGGGTGAGCATTGGCGGGTAGGGGTAGGTCCGGCACTGCTTGTCGCCGAGCATCAGGTACGGGTTGAACCCCAGCGCCTCGACCCGGGCGACGTGGTCGATCGCCAGCTTGAAGTCGACCCCCAGGCTCGGCAAGCTCGGCACCCAGGTCGACCCGCCGAAGGCCAGGCGGTCCTGGTAAACGCTCGCCGCGAACAGGCCCAGCCAGAGCCCGACCAGGCCGAGTCCCAGCATCCTCCCCGGGCCGCCGGGGAGGCCCCGTCGACCGGGGGCGATCTCCGGCCCGTCGACCCTCGTCCGCTTCGTCGACGGGCCCGGGCTCTCGGTCATGGCGGCGGGACCCCTTCGGCCGGAGACTTCGGCGAGTCCTCGGTTGACCGGATCGGTGGCCGCATCATAATCGCCTGGCCGGGGAGGGCAACCCGGATCGTTAGCGACGAGGGCGGCCCGGGCCGGGGTCGAAAGGGGCCTGCGTTGAAGATCCACTGGTACGGGCACGCCGCCTTCCTCGTTGAGGCCGGGTCCTTGCGGATCATCCTCGACCCGTTCCGCTCGCCGGACTCCGGCGGCTATGCCCCGATCGACGAGGGGGCGGACGTCGTCGCGGTCAGCCACGAGAACGACCGCTACCACAGCCACCTCGGCCAGATCCGCCCGCCCTTCGAGGTCGTCCGGGCGATGGACCTGCCGCCGGGCGGTCGCGAGGTCCGGGGCGTCCGGTTCGAGGCGATCCCGGTCTACGAGTCGCCCGAGAAGCTCGCCGGGGACGAGGTGGCGATCGTCCACTTCCGGCTCGAAGGGCGGCAGGTCGTCTTCCTCGGCGACCTCGGCCACACGCTCGGAGAGGCCGAACTCGCGCCGATCCGAGGGGCCGACGTCCTCCTCGTGCCGGCCGGCGGGCCGCCGACGATCGACCTCCCGCTGGTCGCCCCCCTGCTCGACGCGCTCGACCCCCGGGTCGTCGTGCCGATGCACTTCAAGACGCCCCGGATCAACCTGGCGATCCGGCCGGTCGAGGACTTCCTGGCGGCCCTGCCGGGCTGGCGAGTCGAGGCGGCCGGGTCGAGCGACCTGGAGATCCCCCCCGGGGCGGCCCTCTCGGGTCGGCGGATCGTCCTGCTGGAACCGTCGCGCTGAACTCCCACGGCTCAGGCCAAGCCGTCCGCCTTGACCTCCTTGGCGGCGACTTTGGCCGGCTTCGGGGCCTGGCGGGATCGGTCGGGCCGGTCGACGACCCGGTCGAAGTTCGCCAGCATCTCCGAGGTCAGCCCGAGCGCGGCGATCGCGTAGGCGGCCACTCCGACGACGCACGTCGTGATGTACTCGGCGACTCCCCGAACGCTCCTGAACGAGCCGACGTCCTCCACGCTCATCAGCGAGATGGAGAAAATGAACGGGGTCGAGCCCGCCGCGACCAGCGGGGAGTCGGGCCGGAACGGGATGCAGCAGAACAGGTAGCCGCCGTTGACGAACAGGAGCGTGGCCATCGTCGAGGCCAGCGCCCTCGTGCTGTTCTTCGACCGGAGCGAGAACCAGGCCCCGAGGCTCGCGAGGAACCAGGTGAAGACGGCCCATTCGACCAGCCCGGCCAGCAGGCCGAGCGGGTGGAGCGAGCCGACCGCCAGGCCGACCGCCCAGAGCGCGGCGATCAGGTAGGCGACCACCCGGAGCCCCCAGATCGGCCCGATCAGCTTGGCCCGGACGATCTCCAGGCCCGAGAGCGGGGTCGAGACCAGCGACACCCACTGGTCCTCCTCCCGCTCGCCCGAGAACCCCCCGGCGGACGAGGCGGCGACGCCGAGCATCCAGAGGACGTAGGCACCGACGCTGACGACCCTGAGGAAGACGTTGAATTCGCGCCGGTTGGGGCCCGACTCGAAGTAGCCGTTCCGCCAGAACTCGTCGAAGGCCGAGACGACGTAGCCAAAGGCCAAGTAGCCGACGATCCCCAGCAGCGTGACACCGAGGATCGTCAGGACCGCCTTGGTCAGGCCGCCGGTCCGGGCGACGTGCATCTCCTTCCAGAGCATCGCGTCGTCGCCGCAGGCTCGCCGTGGGAACCAGCTCCGCTTGCGGACGACCCGGGCCAGCCCCCGGGCCAGCTTCGACTGGCCGCCGTCGTTGCGGAAGACCGGCCGGAGCCGGACCGCCGCCAGGGCCGCGAAGGCCACCCCGCAAGCCGCCTGCATCCCCATCATCCAGAGGAGCGAGGGGAGCAGCGTCGTCGGCCCGCCCATCGAGCTGATCAGGCCGATCGGGCTGGTCGCCACCACGTAAGCCAGCACGGGATTGACCCATCGCGCGATCGTCGGCCAGGGCTCGACCCACTGCGGCATCAGTTCCATCAGCATCGGGGGGAAGGCCAGCCAGGCCAGTTCCAGCACGTAGATCAGCGAGATCGCCTCGCGAGGGCGACGGGCGAAGACCGAGGCCAGGATCGAGGCCGTCGCCAGGAACCAGGCGGTCGTCAAGGTCCCGCCGTAGGTCATCCAGAGCACCTGGAAGTCGATCCCCCCGAAAAGCCCCAGCAGGCTGACCACCGGGAGCCCCAGCGCCACCAGGACGACCACCTGGAGGAGCCTCGCGGCCAGCTTGCCCAGGACGATCTCGGCGCTGGAGAGGTCGCTGGTCAGCAGGTAGTGCAAGGTCTTGCGCTGCTTCTCGTCGGCGATCGACCCGCCGACCAGCGCCGGGGTCAGCAGCAGGACCACGACCCCCTGGACCGCCGCGAAGGTCGCGAAGAGGCCCTGGCCGAAGTCGGCCATCTCCTTCAGGCGGAGATCGCCGCCGCCGAGCCTCCAGGAATTGGCCTGATAGGTCAGGTAGACCTGCGCGAGGATGATCAGCCCGTAGAGGAACCGGACGACGTAGTAGCGGGGCCGCCTCGCGGTGGTCATCAGTTCGACGCGGAAGACGGGGCCGAGCAGCATCGGTCGAGGTCTCGCTTGGCGATCCCGGCGGGGGCGACACCCCGACAGAATACGGGGCCGGGCGGCCGACCTCAAGCCGATGCCGCTCGGGGTGGCACGCCGGCCGATCGTGAGGTAATAATGTCAGGGCCATCCGTCTGGACCCCGATCGCAACCCGTCTCCCCGAGAATCTGGAGGCCGCCCTTGGTCGACCCGGCGATCCCCGACCACGTCGTCATCTTCGGCCGGCCGGGGAGCGGCAAGAGCAGCCTGGCCGAGCGACTGGGCGCCGAGTTCGGCTACACCCTGATCCGCACCGGCGAGATGCTCCGCACCGCGATCCGAAAGGGCGACCACCTGGGCAGGCGGGTCGAGGTCCACCTGGCCAAGGGGGATCTCGTCCCCGACCGCCTGATCTTCGAGCTGCTGGAATTGAACCTGAAGTCGCCCGGGGCCACCCGCTCGCTCTTCGACGGCTTCCCCCGGACGATGGGGCAGGTCCCGCTGATGGAGCAGTTCGAGGCCCGGCTGGGGTTCCAGATCGGCTGCTACCTGGAGATCGCCGTCAGCCGCGACGCCGCCGTCACCCGGATGACCGGCCGCCGGGTCTGCCCGAAGTGCGGCGCGACCTACCACCTGATCGCCAGGCCCCCGAAGGTCGCCGAGACCTGCGATCTCGACGGAACCAAACTCGAACGCCGGCCCGACGACAAGGCCGAGGTCGTCGAGTTCCGCCAGCAGGTCTACGACGAGCACGCCCTGCCGATCCTCCAGCATTACGAGAAGCGCTGCCCCGACCTCTGCCGCAAGGTCGACGGCGAGCAGCCCTTCGAGGCCGTCTACGCCGACGCGAGCCGGGCCCTCGGCGCGGCCTGAGTCCTGGTCGAGGCGGCTCAAGGGGCCTCCTCCGCCAGGAGCCGTCGCGCCCTCAGGTGGCGGAGGTGGTATTTCAGGCCCGTCGCGAAGAAGCAGACCGCCGAGGTCAGCGCGAAGGCCGGGACCGCGACCGAGGGCCAGAGCGCCCCGGGGATCAGGGTCAGGAAGACCGCCGCGGCGCAGAAGTAGAACTCGCCCGAGAGGATCCCCCCCTTGACCAGGAAGAGCATCCCGTTGGTGATTGCCAGCAGGGGGGCCAGCGTCATCGCCGGGAACCCCAGCAGCCACTCCGAGACCAGGATCAGGTTGACCCCGGCGATCCCCGCCGCCCAGATGTGGGCCAGTTGCCGCTCGACGAACGTGACCGGCCCCCGCCGCCGCCGGAGCTTCCAGAACAGGGCCGCCCACGACCCCAGGCCGACGGTGAAGATCGCCAGATAAGGCCAGTGCGCCCGGATGCCTAGGCCCAGGAGATACCAGGTCAGGCCGTAGAAGCCGATCAGGGCGAATCCGTGGTAGATCCAGAGCTCGCCCCAGTTCTCCAGCAAGGCCGAATGCGGGGTCTCGCCGAGGTAACGCCCGGCCAGGACCCGGAGGCTCGGCCTGGCCAGAGACCGGCCCGCGAGGTGCGCGTCGAGGTCGTCGGCCAGCGCGGCGGCCGAGGGGTAACGCAGGCCGGGCGACTTCTGGAGGCACTTCAGCGCGATCAGCTCCAGGTCGGGGTCGACCCGGGGGTTGAGCAGCCTGGGCGGGACCGGCTCCTGATCCAGGACGAGCAGGACCGTCTCCAGCGGCGAGGCCCCCTGGAACGGCGGGCGTCCGGTGAGCATCTGGTAGAGGATCGCCCCGAGCCCGTAGACGTCGGTCCTCGGGCCGACCTCGCCCCGGCGGCTGGCGGCCTGCTCCGGGGCCATGTAGCTCGGCGTGCCGAGGACCGCGCCGCTGCGGGTCAGGCCGGGGTCGGAGCCCAGCTCGACCCGACCGGCCAGCCCGAAGTCGCCGACGAAGGGCGTCCCCGCCTCGTCGATCAGGATGTTCGAGGGCTTCAGGTCGCGGTGGAGGACCCCCCGCGAGTGGGCATGCTCGACCGCCCGCGCGATCGGCACCATCAGCTCGGCGGCCTGGCGCGAGGGCAAGGGTCCGTCGGCGAGCCTCCGGGCCAGGGTCGCCCCCCGGATGTAGTCCATCACCAGGAAGAGCTGGCCGTCGATCGACCCGGCGTCGACCAGCCCGATGATATTCGGATGCGCCAGGCGGCCGACCGAGCGGACCTCGGCCCAGAACCGGCCGACGTCCTCGGGGCTCGCCGAGGGGCCGCGGAGCAGCCGCTTCATCGCGAGGAGCCGCCGGTGGTGGACGTCCCTGACGAGGTGGACCACGCCCATCCCGCCCCGGCCGAGTTCCTCCACCACCTCGTAATGGCCGAGTAAAAGGGGAGGGCCGGGCCCGTCGGTCGACGGTGGCCAGGCCCCGGTGCCCGAGCTTCCGAGGGGCCCGGCCAGCTCGTCGGCCAGCGTCGCGGCGGCCCAGAGCTCGCGGAGCTCATCGGCGAGGTCGGGGTGGCGACTCGCCTCGGCGTCGAGGTCCACCGCGCGGCCGGCGGCGAGGTCGTCGGTCAGCCGCCCGATCAGCGCGGCGAGGCGATCGTCTCGATCCCCGGCCGGGTCGAGGTCGGTCGTCGAGGTCGGATGGCTCATGGGTAACCCCGGATCGAGGGGGATTCGCCGAGGATCGCCCGGAGCCGACGGAGGGCCCGGAGGTGCCGCATCCCGGCCGCCGGCTCGCTCAGGCCGAGGGCTCGGGCGGCCTCGGCGTTGGTCAGTTGCTCGAAGTGGCGGAGCAGGATCACCTCGCGGTCGAGTTCGTCCAGTTCGTCGATCGCCTCGCGGAACCGCCGACCGAGCTCGCAGCGGATCGCCTCGGCGGCCGGGGTGAGGTGGGGGTCGCGGAGCCCGGCGGCGAGGTCGAGCGACGAGCGGTCGGCGAAGCCCGCCATCGGCGCCTCGCGGTCGACGCTCCGCGAACCGGCGACCCGGTGCCTCCGGTGGGCGTCGACGACGTGGTCCTGCGCGATCTGCCGGAGCCAGAGGTGGAACGGCATAGCAGGCGCCTTCAGGTAATCCGCCAGCCGCCCGCTGGCCTTGAGCATCACCTCCTGGACCACGTCGCTGGCGTCGACCCGCCGGACCAGGGCCCGGTCCAGCCGGATCCCGATCATCCGCCGGAGCGGCTCGCGGTGCCGCTCCCAAAGCAGCCCCTCGGCCGAGGGGTCGGCCCCCGCCACGCGGTCCAGCAGCTCGCGGGTCTCGGAGTGGTCGGGCCACATGGTCGGGGCGGCGCTCCGGGGATTCCGGGCCAAGGAAACTTCGCGAGTCGATGATAGCCGAGCCGGGGCGGTGACGTCCGTACGAATCCCACTTGACCCGTTTCTTACCGAATCGCCACGATGGACCCGGCCGACGATTCGACCGGAAGGGGGCCCGCGATGATCCAGGAGACGAGTTCGACCGACGCCCAGGGCCGGGTCAGACTGCCCGAAGCCTTCGCCAACGCGACGGTCATCATCGAGCGAGTCGGCGAGGACGAGCTGCGCATCCGCAAGTCCCGGTCGGTCCCCGAGTCCGAAGTTCAATTCCCGGAAGAGCAGGCAATCGTCCTCGACGATCGGGAACGCCTGCGGTTCCTGGCGGCCCTCGATCACCCCCCCATGCCCAATGCCGCCCTGCATGCCTTGATGGCCGGCCGGGGCGAGCGGCGTGGCTGAGTGGCGGATCGAGCCGCTCGGGCGCGAGCATGCCCGGGACGGATTCGACTGCGGGAAGCCTCCGCTCGACCACTTCCTCGGGACCCTGGCGAGCCAGTACGAGAAGCGCAATCTCGGCCGCACGTATGTTGCCTCACAGGGTGAAACGCGGCGCGTCCTAGGGTATTACACGCTGGCCGGCGGCTCGATCGACGTGGGTAGCTTGCCGGAAGACCTTGCCAGGAAGCTCCCCCGCCATCCCTTGCCGGTGGTCCTCCTCGCGAGGCTGGCCGTCGACCGGAGCGTCCGCGGCCAGGGCCTGGGCGGGCTGCTCCTGCGGGACGGGCTGCTCCGCTCGCTCGACCTCTCGGGGCGGCTGGGGGTCCATGCGGTGGTGGTCGATGCCCTCGACGCCGAGGCCCGGTCGTTCTACGAGAAGTTCGGGTTCCTCGCGCTGACGGACGATCCGATGCGGCTTTTCCTGCCCATCGCCACGATCCAGGCGGCCGGATCGCCCGGGGACTGAGGCCGTACCCCACGCCCTTCGTCCTTATGTTCCTTCGCTTTCGACCCGGGCAACCACACAATTTCCCGGATTCCGGTTAAGGACCCGCCAGGCTTCGCGGTTCGAGGGGTGACGAGGCGGCCATCGAGGGCCGCCCGCGAGGCCATCGTACCTTCCACCGCGATCCCCGGAGGTTCCCCATGTACGTCGTCTCCGCCCACCTGGCGTATCTCGTGCTGAGCATCGGCCTGACGGTCTGGGTCGCCCGGACCCTCGCGCGGTCGGGCCGGGTCTTCCTGGTCGACGCCTTCCTCGGTAATGCCGAGCTGGCCGACTCGGTCAATCACCTGCTGGTCGTCGGCTTCTACCTCATCAACATCGGTTTCGTCTCCCTGGCGCTGAAATATGGCGACCGGCCGACCGACCTGGAGACGACGATCGAGGGGCTGAGCACCAAGGAGGGGTGCGTCCTGCTGGTCCTCGGCGGGATGCACTTCTTCAACCTGTACCTGTTCTCGAAGCTCCGACGCCGGGCGATGCTGCGGACCCGCAAGCCGCCGGTCGCCCCCGACGAGATCCTCCAGCCCGTCGCCGGTTACGCCGGCTGAGCCCCCGAACCCCCTTCTAAGGAGGCTGGCCGATGCATCACCTTTACGTCCTCTACGACGGCCGTTGCGGCCTCTGCCGGATGGCCCGCCACTGGCTCGAACAGCAGGAACAGATCGTCGCCCTGGAGTTCCTCGCGGCCGGGTCGCTGGCGGCGACCCGGTTGTTCCCCACGCTCGCCGGGGCCGAGCCGCCCGAGGAGCTGGTCGTGGTCAGCGACGAGGGCGGAGTTTACCGTGGCGGGAACGCCTGGATCCTCTGCCTCTACGCCCTGGCCGACTACCGCGAGTGGTCCGAGCGGCTGGCGACCCCCGCGCTCTCGCCCCTGGCCCGCCAGGCGTTTGCCATGCTCTCGAAGCAGCGCGGCCGGATCTCCCGCTGGTTCAACCTGGCCAGCGAGCACGAGATCGTCGAGGCCCTGCGCCGGGTCGCCCTGCCGCCCTGCGAGGTCCCCCGCCGCCTGTCGTTCATCGACCCGCCGCCCGCCGTCAGGTGAGGCTGGCCGCCTTGCGGAGCCGGGCGACCGGGACGTAATAGGTGGCGTACCGCTTGCGGTCGGAGAAGAGGCGGCCGGCGGGGTCCTCGACGAGCACGGTCGCCCGCTTGGTGATCCGGTTGACCTGGCCGACGCGGGCGACCCCGTCGTGGTCGAAGCCGACGAGGTCGCCGACCCGGATCGCGTGGTCCCTGGCGGCGACCTCGCGGGGCGTGACGAGGTCGTGGACGACCGACTCGTGGCCGAAGATCGCCCGAGCCAGGCCTTGGAACTGTGGCCGCGCGCAGCTCGATTTCCCCTCGGCCAGGAACTCGGCGAGGTGGAGCAGTTCGTGCTCGAAGATCCGCTGGAGCGCCTCCAGGCGGTCCCGGCAGACCAGCCCGGTGACGACGACCGGGCGGTCGGGGTCGTCGAAGCCCTGGGCCAGCAGCAGGGTCGAGACGGCGATCTCGTACTCCGCGACCGTGACGACCCGCCACCCGGACCGCTTCCGGGCCGTCCTCCGCAGGGTCTTGCCGGCGGCCCGGGTCATCCGGCCCGAGGTCCGCAGCGTGATCCGCCCGCCGCAGTCTTCGCCCAGGAGTTCGGCGAGCAGGCCGCCGAAGAAGGAGGCGTCGTAGAGGCCGAGGAGGGCCCGGAGGTCGGCCTCGGCGATCGAGGCGAATGACTCCGACCCCGGCCCGCCCGGCCTCCGGAGCATCGACCGGTGGATCGCGGCGGCCTTCGCGGCGACCTCGGCCGGGGCGTGCCGGAGGGCGAGGAGCCTGGCCAGTCGTTCTCGCGGCGGCATCGCTCAGGGCCTCGGCACGAACTGGACGGCGTCGGCGATCACGTGGCCGTCGGCCCCATCGTTGCGGATCTCGACCCAGCCGATTCGGCCCTCGGCGAACCGGAAGGTGCCGAGGATCGCCGGCGAGCCGCCGGGCCGGCGCTGGTCGACCCGCCTCGACGCTCCCTCCCCGTCCAGCGAGTGGACGACGGCGAGGGCGTTGGTGGCCCGGTTCGGGTTCGGGGTGAAGTAGGCCCGGACCTCGTAGAGCCCGGCCCTCGGGAGCTTCGGCGTGTAGCGGACGCTCGCCCGGCCGTCGCCCTTGCCGCCGTCGTGCAGGTAGGCCGGGCCGACGAACGGGGCGATCGCGGACGAGGCTTGCCAGTCGCCGACTTTCGCCGCCGCCTCGTCGTCGACCACGACGCCGCCAAGCTTCGCCGGGTCGAGCCCGCCGAGGGCCGCGCCAGGGACCTGATCGGGCCGGAGGATCGCACCGGCCCCGGCGAGCTTGCCGGTCAGGCGGTCGACCGGGACCTTCTGGACGTCCAGCTTCTCGCGGGAGGCGAGCACGGCGGCCACGCCGCAGGCCTGGCCCAGGATCATGGAGACCGGCTCCATCCTCACCGTCCCGTAGGCCACGTGGGTGGCCGACATGCAGACGGGGACCAGCAGGTTCCGGCACGAGTCGACCCGGGGGATCAGGCTCCGGTAGGGGATCGCGTAGGGCTTGGTGGAGACCTGGAAATCGCCCTCGTTCAGGGCCGAGCCGTCGGGCAACGCGACCCGCTGGACGTGGTGGGAGTCGGTGTTGTACGAGCCGAGGCCGACGGAGTCATCCTTGTCCCGGTGCTCCTGGATATCGTCCTGGCTCATGACGTAATCGCCGATCATCCGGCGGGCTTCGCGGACGTAGAGCTGGTGGGGCCAGTGGCCGGTGTCGGCGAACTCGTCCCCGGCGAGGCCCCAGGATGCCATCTCGTCGCGGAGGGGTTGGGGGACCTTCGGGTCGTTGGCGAGGAAGTAGAGGAACCCCTGGACGTAGGCGACGTGGTCGGCCACGATCCGCCGCCTGGTAGGCTCGTCGCCCTCGGGGTAATCCCAGTTGCCGCCGATGTGGTCGGTCGAGAAGGGGCCGTTGTTGTTGGTGTCGGTCTTGCCGTTGGGCAGGCGGACCGGGTGCATCAGCTGGCCGACCTTCAGGCCGGGCTGGATCGCCAGGTAGCGGGCGAGCAGCTCGAACCGCGAAGGGTCGTAGCCGGCGGGCTTGGGGAAGGGGACTTGGTTGGACTTCACCTGGGTCATGCAGACCCGGTAGTTGTAGGCCTGGGTCTTGCGGTCGCCCTGATGCGGGTCGCCGACCGGTCCGGCCTGAACACCGGGCAGCGACCGGCCGTCGAGGCCGAGGGTCGGGACCTTGACCGGCCATTGGTGCGCGGGGCTGTGCTCCTGGACGCCGGCGATCGACTCGCCGTGGTCGCCGAGAGCCTCGCGGCCGATGGCGTAGGGGACGCCAGCCCTGGCCATGAGGTCGCCCTCATAGCTCGCGTCGATGAAGACGTCGGCCTCGAAGGACTCGCCCGTCCCGGCACGGATGGAACGAACCCGGCCCCCCTGGCGATCGACCGCGCCGAGGGGCGCGTCGAAGACGACCTCGACCCTGGCCTCGCGGATCAGGTCGGCGAAGACGGACTCGGCGACGTGGGGCTCGAACTTGAAGCCGTCGGAGCAGTCCCTGGCCTGCGCCGAGGCCGGGCCGTAGGCCTTGACGTAGTGGTCGAGGACCCTGCGGAAGAACTCCCGGGAGATCCCGCCGATCGCCCCCCGGTTGCCGAAGTCGGTCGCCCCGAGGCCGCCGGAGACCATCCCGCCGAGGTGCCGCCCCGGCTCGACCAGGAGGACCTTCCCCCCTTCGCGGCTCGCGGCGACCGCCGCGACCACGCCGGCGGCCGTCCCGCCGTAGACCACCACGTCCGCCCGCCGGGCCTCGGCCGCCTCGGATCGGGGCGTCCCGAGCGTCGCCGCCAGCAGGCCGAGCCAGAGCCGGGCCGATCGACCGTTGAACCCTCGATGAGTCATCGCGAATCCTCCCCGGAGGCCGACCGACCCGCCCCGCCGACGGGGAGGACCCCATTAAACCGGGCGGACCGAAGGCGGGCAAGCCGGTCGGCCTCCGGCCCAGGGCCGCGACGGACTCTCGCGGACGGAAGGGCCCGCCTCCCGGACCCCTCGCTGGCCGAGAGCCCAGGCCGTCCGGACCGAGGGGCCCTCCCCCTCGGCCAACGAAACTTCAGGGTCCCCCGCTTCCAAACCCGGGCCATCTGTGCTAGATTCCTGGCCGCCTCGGGCGATGTGGCCCGAAATCGCCGATGTCTCGTTGGAGAAAGCTGGCATGACGCCCGCTCCGTTGACGTCGAGGCGGCCCGCCTCGCCCGCCTCCGACTCGTTGATCCACGCTGCCCAAATCGTCCGCGATGCCGCCGACTCGCTGGGGAGCGAGGTCGAGGACCTGACCGAATCGGCCCGCTACTTCCTGGCCGCCGACCGGATCGCCGCCGCGCTCCGGCCCGCCCGCGTCGACCGCAGGCGTCTGCTCGGAGCCTCGCCCGCCCTGGTCGAACGGTCCGGTCGGACCCGGACCCTGGTCGAGATGATCGAGGCCGAACCCGAAGACGACGCGGCGCAGTTCCGGCTCGCCCGACTCCTCTTCCGGGCCCTCCTCTGGGAGCCCGAGACGTTCCCCATCCCCGACTGCTGACCCACGCCGCCCGCGAGATCGGGTCTTCCGACCGGGCAGGGGAGCCATCCTCGTGAGCAAACCCGTTCCCGAGCCGGTCGAGCCGGGCGAGGTCCACCGCCTCGCCTCGGCCGTCATCAAGGCCGACCGCTTCCCGCACCTGGCGACCGTCGACGGCGACCGTCCGAGGGTCCGGCCCGTCTCCCCGGTCCGCACCGACGGCTTCACCGTCTACGTCGCCAACCTCCGCGCCTACCACAAGACGGCGGAGATCGCCGCCAACCCCCGCGTCGAGCTCTGCTACCTCGACGACCACCACGATCAGGTGCGGATCGAAGGCCAGGCCGAGGTCGTCGACGATCGAGCCCTGCTCGGGGAGATCTGGGAGGCCAACCCCCTGCTGAGGAACTACCTGGGCTCGATCGACAACCCCGCGCTGGTCGTCTACCGGGTCGTCCCCGACCGCGTCCGTTACATGAAGGAATGGGCCATCGACTATCACGAGGTCCCGCTCGACCCGCCCGCTTGATTTCGACGAAGAAAGGCGAGGATCCGGCCGGCGGCCAAGCCCTCGCCCCTCGCAAGTCCATCGATCCAGCCGGGTCATGCGGCGCGTCGGCCGGTCAAGGCCCGGGAGATCGCGATGAAGACGCAGGCGCCGAGGAAGGCGACGAAGAGGCTCCCCCAGAAGCCGGCAACCCCCGTGTCGAAAAAGCTCATCAAAAAGCCGCCGACCAGCGAGCCGACCAGCCCGACGATGATATCGCCGATCACGCCGTAGCCGCCGCCTTTCATGACCACCCCGGCCAGCCAGCCGGCGACCAGGCCGACCACGATCCAGGCGATGATGCCACCGGGCGATAGCTGGAGAGCTGCGATGGGAAGGGACATGATCAAGCTCCCGTGAGGAGGAGAGGGCGGAGGGCCGTCCGCCGTCGGCCAACCGACCGGCGTCAACCCCCTTGACGGAAGGATACAATCGCAACCCTCGGGCCAATCTCAGGAAAATTCCCCCCGAGGCCACGCGAACCCTCCATCTTCCCGCGGGACCCGCGGCGCTTCGTCGGTCACGGCGTCGAAGTTCAGCGGCCCGAGCAAGTGCGGGAAAGGATCGTCGGAGTGGGGCGAGTCGGCCCAGTCGACCGGCACGGCGACCCGGTCGAGGTCGATCGTCAGCAGGACGAGCCCCTCGCGGCCCCGATAAAACCGGGCCCAGGTCGCGGGGAGTTGCCGGGCGGTCGAGGCGTGGAGGAACCCCTCGCTCGCCAGCGAGTCGGCCCGATACGCCCCCTCGGCCCTCGCCCGATCCCAGTCGGCCCGCGTGGCGATGTGGTAGATCGTCGTCGCCGACGCCTCCTCGACCAGCTCGCGGACCAGCTCGGGACGGACGATCCCCCCCGAACAGGCCGCCGAGCCGAGGTGGATCTCGCGGACCCCGGCCCCGACGATCGGCCGGACCTGCGACCGAGCGATCGACCCGCCGGCCATGATGACGACCCGCCCGGCGGCCCGGCCCGTCAAGGCCGCCAGCTCCGCCAGCCCTTCCTTCGCCGTCGGGGCCCCGCCCGAGGTCAGGACCCGGTCGACCCCCAGCCCGATCAGCCCTTCGAGGGCCTCGGATCGGTCGTTCGCGAGGTCGAAGGCCTTGTGGAAAGTGACGCTCATCGGCCTGGTCAGCTCGGCGAGCCAGGCCGTCCGCTCCAGGTCGACTTGCCCCTCGACCGTCAGGAACCCGAAGACCACGCCCGAGGCGCCGAGCCCCTTGGCGGCCTGGACGTCCCGCTTCATCGCCAGCAGCTCGTCGTCGGAGTAGACGAAATCGCCCCCTCGCGGCCGGATCAGCACGTGGACTGGGATCGCCAGCCGCTCCGAGGCGACCGCGACCGCCCCGGCCCCCGGAGTCACCCCGCCGATCCCGAGGTTCTCGCAAAGCTCGACCCGATCCGCGCCCCCTTCGCCCGCCGCCAGCGCGTTCGCCAGCCCCTCAACGCAGACCTCGACGGCGACCTTCCTCGGCTCAGTCATCGCCCAGCTCCGCCTCGGCCTCGGCCACGTCCGCGCGGAACGTGTCGTCATCCAGGAACAGGTAGACGATCGGCTCGGGAGGGTCGCGGAGGAGGACCAGCAGCTCCGAGGCCCCGGCCCGGAGGCCGAGCGCCTTGCCCCTCGCCTCCAGGGCCCGGCCGACGATCTCGCCGAGGTCGAAGGCCGAGGCGACCTTCGCCGCCGCCCGGCCAACCTCGCGGATCTCGGGCAGCCCGAAGGACGCCCGGCCGTCGAGCCTGGCGGCCTCGGCGAGCTTCAACAGGGCCTCGGCGGCGAGGTCGCAGGCGCGTTCCTGCCCTCGGGTCGGCTTGGTCGCCACGGTCGCATCTCCCTCGGGCCTTGACTCTATTCGAATCGGAGGTGCTTGACCGACTCGCCGGAGTCGCGCAGTTCCAGCAGGGCGTCGATGCCGACTTCCAGGTGAGGGCGGACGAAGGTCGCGTCGACGGCCCGGTCGCTCCGCGAGGTCTTCACCCCCTCGGGGCTCATCGGGTTGTCGGAGACCAGCAGCAACGCCCCCTTGGGGATGTGGTTGGCGAAGCCGACGATGAAGAGGGTGGCCGTCTCCATGTCGATCCCGAGGACCCGGACGCGGGTCAGGTAGGCCTTGAAGGCCTCGTCGTGCTCCCAGACCCGGCGGTTGGTCGTGTAGACGGTCCCGGTCCAGTAGTCGCGGTTGTGCTTGATGATCGAGGCCGAGACGGCCCGCTGGAGCCGGAACGAGGGGAGGGCGGGGATCTCCGGCGGCAGGTAGTCGGCGCTCGTCCCTTCGCCCCGGATCGCGGCGATCGGCAGGATGAAGTCGCCGACCCTGGTCTTCTTGAACCCGCCGCACTTGCCCAGGAAGAGGACAGCCTTGGGCTCGACCGCCGAGAGCAGGTCCATCACCGTGGCGGCCATCGCGCTGCCCATCCCGAAGTTGACGATGGTCAAATCGCCCGCCGTGGCCGACTGCATCGGCCGGTCGCGCCCGAGGACCTCCACGCCGAACCGCTCGGCGAAGAGGTCGACGTAGAGGCCGAAGTTGCTCAACAGGATGTAGGGGCCGAACCCCTCCAGGGGGCGCCCGGTGTACCTCGGCAGCCAGTCGCGGACGATCTCGCTCTTGCTGGTCATCGGCCCGGCCGCCCCCCCCCTGGATCTCGTCGGATCAGCCCCGGATCGCGGCGACGGCCGCCTTCACGTCGTCGGAGTCGACCGGCTGCCCGGCCAGCGCCTTCATCGCCAGGCCCATGGCCATCCCGTCCTTGGGCGCGGCCTTGATCGGCCCGGCGACCGCCTCCAGGGCCTCGCGGATCTGGTCGGGGCCGAGCGAGGCGGGGACCCATTCGCCGATCAGCGCGACTTCCTCGGGGGTCCAGGTGGTCTGGCCCGACTTGGCCTCCTTCACCACGCCTCGCATCTTCTTGATCGCCTCGGCGTCGGCCATCTCCTCGCCGGTCCCCAGGGTGAGCTGGGCGATCCAGTATCGGAGGAAGTTGGTGCGGAAGGCGTCCCGGGCCTTCATCGAGTCCTTCAGGGCCGCCCTCATCCGCTGCACGATGCTCATGACTTCGACCACCTTCGCTCGACCTCGGGGGAAAGACGAACCCAACGCCTGCCGACCGCCGGACAGGCCGGACCCCCGTCCCGGTTCGGCCCCGACGCCCACGCCTCGCCCGATTATCGTCCGATCCCCCCGCCCGGCGGAAGGGCGCGGCCTTGGAGGGTGGTCGAGGGCGCGGGCCGATCGCGGCCAGGGCTCACGCCGGCGTTTCGAGGGGCTCGCAAGGTCTCCTCGGCCGGGTCAGCGGCGACGGCCAACCGTCAGCGGCACTTCGAAGCGACTCTCGGCGGCGGCAAAGTCGACCGGGACCCTCGGGTCGGCCTTCGGCCGGCGGTCGGTCCGGGCCGAGGCTCGGTCGAGGGCGTCGAGTTCGGCCTCCAGCTCGGCGTCGATCTTGTTCGCCATCAAAAACGAACCCAATTGCTCCTCGCGCTCGGCCGCCTCGCGGGCGTCGGCCGCCCGCTTGATCCGCTGCAATTCCTTGATGGCCCGCAGGAAGGAGCGGACGGCGGAGGCCTCGTAGAGCCGGGCCTGCTTCGCCTCGGGCGAGGGGTCGAACATCGCCTTGCGCTCGGTCTCCAGCCGGAGCTTGGCGAGCCCGGCGGCGTCGAGCCCTTCGGGGACGACCAGCCCGGCCAGGGCCCGGCGCGACCGGTCGACGAGCGTGGCGTTCTCGTAATACGAGCACCGCTCGGCCCGGACCGACATCGTGGCGGCGAGCCGGGAGAGGACCTGCCCGACCTCGCTGTAAGACTCGAACTCCTTGCAGAACGCCGCGTGCCGGCGCTCGACCTCGGCGGCCTCCAGCTCGGGCATCACCGGCCCCTCGAAGGCGGCCGGGCGGGGCGGGGCGGTCGACCGGCGAGGGTTCAAATTCTCGGCCGTCATGCGGACGTCACTGGCTTGCATCGGTCGGGTCCTTCTTCGAGGGGTGATGGCGCGGCGGGGCAACGGCCCTGACCTTATATTCCTTACCGCTCGGCCCCTTCGAACCGCCTTTCTTTGTCGAGTCCAGAGAATCCGACCACCGGAAGATTGGAAAAGAAAGCGTCACATCAACGATCGCGACGGATTGCTGGGTGGTTCGAATCGAAGAATGGAACCGCCAAGACGCCAAGTTCGCGGAGAGGAAGAAGAGAGGAAACGAGGGAGATCACCCGGACTCTTACCCTCTCTCCTTTTCTCTGTGTTCTCTTGGCGAACTTGGCGTCTTGGCGGTCCCATTCTTCAGGCTTTCGGCCCGAAACTGGACTCTTCGTATCCCCCGCATCCCCCCAAGGCCGTCACGTCCTATCCGAAACCGGGTCGATCCGGTAAGATGGGTGCATCCCCCCGAGGGTCGAGACCGAGACCCGCATCCCACCCCGAGCCGGAGCGACGACCCATGAGCGAGTTCGGGGACCTCGACGGCCAATTCGAGTTCTTCGCGGTCGTGACGCCGGACGGGAAGATCCCGACGGTCGGCGACGACGCGAGCCTCAACGACCCCTCGGTCTGGTACACCAGCCCGATCGGCACGATCGCCCACCTTTCCGACTTTGCGTTGGTCTTCACCGACCGCGACGACGCCGAGGTCGACCTTGCCCTGCACCGCGAACTCCTCCCCGAGGGGACCCGGATCCGGGCCTTCGGCGTGGTCGTCGAGGAGATCGACGAGGACGACGAGGACGACGAAGAGGCCGAGGGCGTCGACGCCCTCTGACCTGGCACGGTCGCCGAGGAGGCGCGAGGATGGACGACCGCGGCGAAGGGGTCGGGAAGACGATCGGCCGATGCGCCTTCGCCGGCGTCTTCATCGCGGCGGGCGTGGCCCACTTCGCGGCGACCGGCTTCTTCGTCAAGGCGATGCCGGATTACATCCCCTACCACCGGGCGATGGTCCTGGTCAGCGGGGCCATCGAGATCCTCCTCGGCGTCCTCCTGCTGATCCCCCGGACCAGGCGACTGGCGGCCTGGGGGCTGGTCGCGCTGCTGGTCGCCGTCTTCCCGGCGAACGTGAACATCTACCTGCATCACGACCGGTTGCCGCAATTCCCCCTCTCCGACCTCGCCCACCTGCTCCGCCTGCCGTTTCAGGCCGTCCTGATCTACTGGGCCTACCGCCAGACCGGGGGTCGTCATCGGCCGGGGCTCGCCCCGGGGCCGGGCCGGATTGAAGGGGGCCGCTCATGAAACCTCGCGGAGCCTCGCTCGCCGGGATGATGGGCCTGATCCTGCTGGTCGGGGCCGACCTCGCCGCGGCCGGGTTTCTGGCCTGGCTGGTGCTGGACTTCACGGCCCTGCATCACGCGCTCGGGCTGTTGCCGATGGCGAACATCCTGGCGATCCTAGGCTTTCGCCTGGCCCGACATCCCGAGGCCCGGCGTCCGTCGGCGCTGGGCTTCTTCGGCTTCGGCCTGGCTGCGATGGCGGCGCAGTTTGCATTCGGCGGGGCCGAGGTTGAGCTGCGGGCCGCCCGGACCATCGGCTCGTTTTACGAGCTTTGCCGGGCCTGGAAGGTCCCCCGGACCTTGGCGGTCTCGCCCGAGGGATACAGCTATTTTCGCTACTATCCGGCCTTCGCGCTGGTCGTCTTCAACGTCCCACAGTTCTTCGCGGCGGGCCTGGGCGGGTTGCTCGTCTCCCTCGCGACCCGACCGGCCGGGGACCGCCCCGGCACTACTGGGGTCGGCCAGGCCGGTTGACGGGGCGGGCCTCCTCCTTGAAATTGTTAGGCGGCGGCGGTTCGTTTCCGGCGGAGGCTTTGGAGAAAACCCGTTATGAAGTGGCCTGGTCCCCGCCTGACCGTCCGTCGGCTGATGATCGTCGTCGGCGTGGTGGCGCTCGGCCTTGGCCTGGCCATCCAGGTCGCCCGGCTCGGGCGTCGCGCCAGGCATTATGGATCCGAGGCGGCGCGGGCCGCTTTCCAGGAGCTGGTCGCCGGCCAGCAACTCCAGATGGAAGCGGGGTTAGAGAAGATCCACCGCGACAGCCTCCGGCTGGCCCGCGAGGAACTGGCCAAGCCGATGTACCAGCGGCCCGAGTGGAAGCAATGGCGCGAGGGGAATGACCCGCTCCTCGCCAATTACCTCGAGAAAGTAGCCCGCGACGCGGCCAGGCGCAAGGCCTCGAATGAGAAGGCCGTCGCATACTGGCTTGCCCGCAAGCTCCGCTACCAGCAAGCCGCCAGGGCTCCCTGGCTCCCCCCCGCCCCGGACCCGCCCGAGCCGCGGTGATGAGACTCCCCGCGGTTTCGACCGGCCGGCCGCCCGATCCCCAGGAGCCCGCCACGATGACGCGAACCGCCCTGATTCTCGCCGGATTGCTCGCGGCCCCCGGCACCTCGGCGTCGCCCGATGATCCGCCGCCTTTCGAGCCGACGAGCCGATATGAGCCGCGCGAGGTCGCGGGCTGGACCGTCCTCGTCCACCGGGGGTTCCTGGCCGACCGGCCCGAGCTGGCGAGCCGGGCGCTGGCCCTCCTGAAGTCGCAGCTCGATCAGGTGGCGCGGCGGCTGCCGCCGGACGCCGTGCTGAAGCTGCGGACGATCAAGATCTGGCTAGAGGCCGACGAGCCGCACCACCCCTGCATGGCCTATCACCCCGATGCCGGCTGGCTGAAGGCCCACGGGATGAACCCGGAGAAGGCCCGCTGCGTCGAGGTCGCCGACGCCGAGAACTTCCTCGCCTGGACCTTCGACCAGCCCTGGATGGTCCTCCACGAGCTGGCCCACGGCTACCACCACCAGTTCCTGGCGGAGGGGTTCGGCAACCCCGAAATCAAAGAAGCCTACGGGGCGGCGATGGCGGCGGGCTCGTACCGCTCGGTCCTGCGGATGAGCGGGAAGTCGGAGCGGGCCTATGCGGCGACCGACCCGATGGAGTATTTCGCCGAGGGGACCGAGGCGTACTTCGGCACGAACGACTTCTATCCCTTCGTCCGGCCAGAGTTGGAGCGGCACGACCCCGGTCTTTTCTCCCGGCTCGGACGGCTCTGGGGTGTCCCGATTCGTTGAAAACGCGAAGATCGTCAGGAATTGATTAACCATCGAATCGAGATCCTGATACAATGAGCCCCGGTTGGTCTGACGACCGAGTGGCATCGCTGGCTCATCGCTGATCCGGTCCCTGCTTTCCTCCCTCGCCGTTCCCGCCTCCCGGGCTCCAACCGGAGCCCCTTTCTCCTCGACCCTGAAAGCATCCCGCGGGTCGCTCTTGCTAGTTCGGAGTCTGATCGTGGCCAAGAAGCTTTACGTCGGAAACCTCACCTACAACGTCAATGAGTCCGACCTGGAAGGGTTGTTCTCGCAGTTCGGGACCGTGCAGAGCGCGCAGATCATCGTCGATCGCGACACGAACCGCTCCAAGGGATTTGGGTTCGTCGAGATGGACACCGACGCCCAGGCTCAGGCGGCGATCCAGGCGCTGCACGACCAGGAGCATGACGGCCGTCGCCTGACGGTCAACGAGGCCAAGCCCCGCGAGCCGCGCTCGGGCGGCGGTGGCGGCTACGGTGGTGGCAGCGGCGGCGGCGGCCGGAGTGGCGGCGGCGGCGGCTACGGTGGTGGTGGCGGCGGCGGCTACGGTGGTGGCGGCGGCGGCCGTTATTGATCCATTGTCGACCACCGGCCCGGATACGGGCCGGCTCGACCCGCGTCGAAAGGCCCGCCCGCGCGGGCCTTTCGGCCTATTGTCACGCCTGGCCTCGCCTCCCCTCTCCACGCTTGCCATCCGACCGGCAACCTCGCCGGCAGGGATTCCCCGCACCCTACCTACCGGACGGGCTCGCCGATGAATCCCAAGTCGTATCAGCCCCAGAACAACCCGGGCTCGACCCGGGCCCGCTGCCCGGTCTGCCACGAGGTGGTCTATTCCCGGGCCGGGATCCACCCCCAGTGTGCGGTCCGGCAGTCCGACCCGCCCCGGTCGAAGGCGAAGCCGCCCGGCACCGAAGAACCGATCGCCGAGGTCGCCCTCAGCCCCCTGTCGGATGAGACTCCGGTTTCCGGGGCCTGATCCAGCACGAGTCGTGGGATTGCATCCCGACGTGCGGATAATACGAGCGGGCCCCGGGCGCGGCGAGCAGGATTAACGTCGTGCCGGCGCCTGCGGCCTCGTGGGTCCGCCGGATCAACTCGCGGCCGATCCCCCGTCGCTGGTGGGCCCGGTCGACCGCGAGGTCGGACAGGTAGGCGCAGTACGCGAAGTCGGTGATCGCCCGCGAGACGCCGACGAGGAGCCCGCCGACCCGGGCCGTGGCCATGACGTCGGCGTTGAGGATCATGGCGAGGATCGTCTCGGGCTCGTCGACCGGCCGGCGTTCGGCCAGGGTCGAGCGCCGGAGTACGTCCAGGAATTCTTCGACCGGGAGGCCCGGCTCGATCGCGTATTCGACCCCGTCCATCGGCCGTCGGTCCTTCGCGGTGCGGGTGGCGATCCGAGGTGGGCCGGGGCCGGGGGAGAGGGTCCCCGCCCCGCCGACGACGCGAGCGATCACCCGGCGAGGAGTGGCTCAGTTGGCGGCCTTCTTCTTGGAGACCGGGGCGATCTTCGAGGCGACGCCCTTCTCGTGGGTGACGGTGACGTTGACGCCCTTGTTGCCCTTGTCCTTGGCCTTCTCGACCTTCTTGGCGACATCGGCCAGGTCGATCTTGGTCGTCGCCTTCTTGGTGACCCACTCGGTGTCGTCGGTGACGGTGACCTCGGTTTCCTTGTCGTCCTTGTCGACGACGGTGACCTTCTTGGCGTCGGCGTCGACCTTGGTGATGTAACCCATCAGCTCGTCGGCCAGGGTCGAGCCGACGATGACGGCGAGGGCGACGAAGCCGGTGGTCAGCATCGTGAAGAACTTGCGACGGTTGGTCATGGCGTGGCTTCTCCGTGAAAAGGGTAGACTGATCCCGGGTCCGGGGCCGCCCCTCGAGACGCTTGCCCGGCGGGCGATCGGCCCTGGGTTCGTCCGGAATCCGTCATTATGCCAGGCGGATCGGCAAGCGATAGGGGGGACCGATGGCGTTCCGGCAGTCCGACGCGATCGAGGTCAAGCGGATCAGGGGGAAGGGGCGGGGCGTCTTCGCCCGGAGGGCCATCGCCCGGGGCGAGGTGATCGAGAGCGTCCCGGTCCTGGTGATGACCGCCCGGGAATATGCCGAGGGCCTGGCGCTGACCCCGTTGAAGGACTACTGCTTCGCCTGGGGGACCGACCGGGTGGCCCTCGCGCTGGGCTACGGCTCGCTCTACAACCACTCGTACCGGCCGAACGCCCGCTACGAGGACATCGAGCCCGCTACCAAGGCGTTCGTCGCCGTCCGGTCGATCGCCCGGGGCGAGGAGGTCACCGTCAACTACAACGGCAAGCCGGGGAGTCGGGCGAAGGTCTGGTTCGACGTGGTCGAGGGCGCGATGCCGCCAATGCCCCCAACGCCGCCGCCGGGTTGAGCCGGGCGGCCCCTGTCGCCGGGCCTCGCCACCGGCTACGATCCTGGGAGCCCAGGTTCCACCCCGAGGAGACCCCCGGATGCGCCGACTCGTCGCCCCGCTCGCCCTGCTCTTGCTGGCCGCCCCGTCCCCGGCCCCGGCCGACTCGAAGCCGCCCACCCGCGAGCAGGACGTGATCTACGGCCGGAAGTTCGGCACGGCGCTGACCATGGACGTCTTCCGGCCCGCCCAGGGGGGGAATTCGCTGGGGGTCATCTTCGTGGTCAGCGGCGGGTGGTTCTCGTCGCACGACTCGATCAACCAGGCCTTCATCCGCCCCCTGACCGACCGGGGCTACACGGTCTTCGCCGTGGTCCACGGGAGCCAGCCGAAGTTCACGATCCCCGAGGCCGTGGCCGACCTGAACCGCGCCGTGCGATTCATCAGGTCCCACGCCGCCGACTACCAGATCGACGGGACGCGGCTGGCGATCACCGGGGCCTCGGCCGGCGGGCACCTCTCGCTGATGCAGGGTCTCGCCGGCGACGACGGCAACCCCAAGGCCGCCGACCCGGTCGACCGGGCCCCCAGCCGGGTCGCCGCCGTCGCCTGTTTCTTCCCGCCGACCGACTTCCTCAACTACGGCGAGACCGGCAAGGATGCACTCGGGCGGAACGTCCTGGAAGGGTTCGCCGCCCCCTTCGACTTCCACGAGTTCGACCCGAAGCGGAAGAAGTTCGTCGAGGTGACCGACGAGGCGAAGCTCCGCGAGATCGGCAAGCAAGTCTCGCCGATCACCCACGTCTCGGCCGACGACCCGCCGACCCTGATCCTCCACGGCGACGCCGACAAGCTCGTGCCGATCCAGCAGGCCCAGCTGGTCGTCGGCCAGCTGAAGGCCGCCGGGGTCGACGCCAAGCTGGTCGTCAAGCCGGGCGCCGGGCACGGCTGGCCCGGGATCGACAAGGATATTTCCACCTTCGCCGACTGGTTCGACGCCCACCTGATCCGCCCCGACGTCGCGACGGCCGATGTGCCGATCCCCTCGGCCGAGGCCAAGTCGCACGTCGGCGAGCGGCGGACCGTCGAGACGATCGTCCGGGCCGCCAAGGATTCGGACATGCGGAAGGAGATCTACCTCGACTCGGCGGCCGACTTCCGCGACTCCGCGAACTTCACCGTGGTCATCGCTCGCGACCATCTCGGCAAGTTCAAGGCCGCCGGGATCGAAGCCCCGGCCGCCTATTACAAGGGCAAGACGATCCGGGTCACCGGCCCGATCGTCCGCGAAAGCGATCAGGTGCGGATTCGGGTCGAAGACCCGGCCCAGATCAAGCTGGCCCCCTGAGCCGGCGACGAGCCGCGTCAACCGCCGGGCCGAATCGCCGGGCCCGGTCGACCGATCGTCCCGTCATCGCGATGCATCATGGACGCCGTTCCGGTCGCCGGCCCGCGTCCTCGAAGTCTGCCGTCCTCGAACGGGCCGAGCGACCCGGCTCCGGCACTCGGCCGATTTGACGGCGGGTCCGGGGGCCAGCACAATCGAGGGCGACTCTCGCCGACCCGGGCGGCCTGGAATCCCCTCGAGAGGGGCGAGCGGGGTTTCGGAGGACATGCCCATGGTCAAAGTGAACCTCGCCCGGAAGCTCGCCCTCTTCGACGACCACTGGAGCCCGAAGGTCGTCGGGGAATTGAACGGGCAGCACGTCAAGCTGGTCAAGTTCCGTGGCGAGTTCGTCTGGCACAAGCACGACCACGAGGACGAGCTGTTCCTCGTGGTCGGGGGGCGGTTCCGCATGGACTTCCGGGATCGAGAAGTCTGGCTGGAGGAGGGCGAGTTCCTCATCGTGCCCCGGGGAGTCGAGCACCGCCCGGTGGCCGATGAGGAGGTCCAGGTCCTGCTGTTCGAGCCGGCGACCACCCTGAACACGGGAGACGTCCGGGATGAGCGGACGGTGGACCAACCCGAGCGGATCTGAACCGAAACGGGCCGGCGGGCCCCCGGAAGTCGAGATCGTCGAGGGCGACCCTCCCCAATCCAATCCAACCCGACGCGGACCGACCAGCCTCGCTCCTGACTTCCGCAAACTCGGCCGACCTGCCATGATCTTGAGTCCCCCGATCGCGAGAGCGGTGGATCAGCGGGATGCGTTCCTGACCTCATCCCATCGCCCGAAACACCTCGGGTCGGGGCTTCGAGGAAGAAACCGGGCCTCAGGATCTCATCGGTAAAAGCTCAGGATCAACGGGGAGTGCGTGCACGGCTGGTGCCGGCCACGGTCTTCAAAACCGTCGGGCGGCCTGGAGACAGGCCGCCGGTGGGTTCGATTCCCATGCACTCCCGCCAACCCTCGCGGTCGGCGTGGGGCCGAGTTCGCGGGGTCAGGGGCGGGCCTGGTAGATCCAAACCTCCGGGGCCTCCTGCGGCGGCCGATCCGCGCGTCGGGGGACCGCGACGTAGAGTCGCCCCCCGTCCTCGTCGAACAGCGACGTCCGGGCCCCCCTGGCCGTGGGGATCGTCGCGAGCGACTCGTACCGGTCGGCATCGACCCGGCGGATCACGGCGATGGAGCCGTCGCCGCACGAAGCGTAGATCCGGCCTCGCTTGGCGTCGAAGTACACGTCGTCGACGTCCCCGGGCAGGGGCACCCGGGCCACGACCTTGCCGTCGTCGCTGTCCATGACGATCTGGGTCGGGTCGCGTCGGCACCCGACGAAGAGGCGATGATGACGCTCGTCGATCGCCAGGGCGGCATTTTCGGCGGCCGGGGCGACCGGGAATCGGGCGATGATCTCGTCCTTCCGGGTATCGATGCACATCACCAGGCCGGCGGCCTTGGCGTTGACGTACATCCGGGGGCGGCCCGCTTCCAGCTGGAAGGCCCCCACGGACTGCGGGAGGGGGATCGGGCTGCGGGCCGCATAACCGTCGGCGTCGAAGACGGCCAGCTCCGCGTCCGCGTGGACGACGTAGATCCGCCGAGTTGCCGGATTGTACCGGACGTTGTCGGCGTCGCCGAGGTGCACGTGCTTGAGCAGACCGTAATCCTGACCGTCGAACGCGTTGAAGACGCTCCCGGTGCCGTTGCCCACGAGGACCCGATCGAGGTCCGGGGCGTAGGCGATCCCCCGAATCCGGCCCTGGCCGGGCACCTGCCTGAGGAGCGTCCCGGCCTTGAGGTCCACGACGTCGAGGCTGTTGTTGGCCGTGTTCGCCACCAGCAACCGGCCTCGTCGCGAGTCGAGGGCGAGGTGGTCGAGCCCTCCCGCCGGCCCCTTCAGCGCGATCGTTTGCACACGCTCCAGGGGAGCCGGGCTCGGTTCGCCCGCGAGGGACGCGACCGCCACGAGGACCAGCATCGGGGCGGCCAGGGCCAACCTGGGGGCGAAGCCCTTCCCGGATCGAGATCGTCGAATCATCGGATGGTCCTGTTCGTCTCGGGCTTCGTCTTAGGGGCGACCCGGGGCTTCATTCACCGTCCAGGGCCAGGTCGTCGAAGAGCGACCGCGCGTCCGACTTGGACCAGAGGCCAACCTGGCCCGTGCCGGGGAAGGTCGAGTCCGTCACGTCGAGGTACTTCTTCCCGTCGACGAAGCCCTCGATGTGGTCGCCCTTCATCGTCACGCGGACGGCCGTGAAGCCGTCGTGGTGCTTCACGTCGGCGTCCTGGAACGGCTGCGACCGGACGCCGTCCACCACCTTGTAGACGCGGAAGTTGTCCTCATTGTGGTTGAACCGGGCGATGTAGTCGTTCCTGGCGTCCTTCGCCCTCCAGACCAGCCCGCCCCCCTGGTCGTTCTTCCCGGCGATCGCCTTGACCTTGACCGAGAGGTCGACGTCCCTGGCCTTCGTCCCATCGACGAGGATGACGTTGAAGTCGGCGTTGGGGCTCTCGGCCAGCTGGGCGAGTACTTTCCCTTCGTCGGTGGTCGCGACCCTCCACTCCCCTCCCCCGGCCGTGAACCCATTGGCGATCGCGCCGGGTGTGTCGGCTTCGAAAGTCCAGGTCTGCTTGGCGGCGAACCCGGCATAGGCCGGGAGGCCCGCCGTCATCGAGGCCAGGATGAGCATCTTTCCGCTGAGCATCGCGTCAAACTCCCTGGTCCTGGTTTCCATCAATCGCGCCACGACGTGTCCAATCCCAGACTGTCCGGTTCAAAGGCTGGGCGAAGCCCGGCCTGGACGCGGTCCTCATCGAGGGTTTTCTCCGTGCGCGGCGGGTCGGCCGACCTGGCCCCGGCGCCTGGCGCCGAAGCAGTCGAGGCCTCCGACCTCGAAGTCCCGGCAAGCCCGGGGCCGGAGCTCGTAGTGGCGGCACCGGCCGAGGGCCGGGTCGAGCCAGAGGCAGGGGGAACCGAAGGTGGGGAGGCCCTCCGCCTTTCGAGATCGCTCGGCGTCGAGGAACCCGGCGAGGAGGTCGGGGCGATCCCAGCGGAGCCGCTCCCAGATTTCCTCGCCCTCCCCGGCGAAGACCCGGCGGAAGGGAGGGAGGGTCACCACCTCGCAGCAGGCGGCGCAGTCGTCGCACGATCCGACGATCGGCAAGGGTGGGGGCATGGGCGACGACCGGGTTCGAGTGGCGGGAGGCGGTCCGGCCGGGGTCGCTCCTTGAGGCGATCGCGGCGGATAATCGCTGCATCTTGCAGAATCGGCCCGATCCGGTCGATACACATTCCGGGGAAGATTGCTCTTGCCTCCCGTTCTCAGGCTGGGAAGGTCTCATGGGGAAGATCGAAAATCCGATTCACTCGCGACGACGCGGCCCCTCGATGGCCCTCCTCGTCCTGGCCTTTTCGGCCGTAGGGCGTGAAGGTCTCGGTCAGGCGCCCCCCCCGCCCCCCCCATTGCCGGTGGCCCCGGCCGCGGCCTTGCCCCTGGAGGCCCCGGCCTTGCCGGCCCCGGCGACAGTCCGCGAGGCCTTACCGGGCCCGTCGCTGATCGAGGGGCTTTCCGAAACAAATGGCGTGATCGAGATCAAGGTCGGGCGGGGGCGGTTCATCACGTTGAAGGAAGATCTGGCCGTCGCCGGCCAGCCCGCTCCTTTCATCGCGGTAGGCGATCCGGGCGTCGCCGATTTCTTCCAGGTCGGGCCTCGCCAGCTCCGGCTGATCGGCAAGAAGATCGGCCGGACCGACCTCTCGGTAACGACGGGCTCTGGCAAGTCGTACGACTACGAGCTTCACGTCGTGGCCGACCTCGACGCCTTGCGGGTCCAGCTCCGGCAGTCCTTCCCGGACGCCAGCCTGAAGCTCACCCAGTTCGGGCCCAAGGTGGTCGTCGAGGGCCAGGCCCGCGGCGTCACGCAGGTCTCCCGGATCGTCGCGGCGATCGACTCGTACATGAAGGAGGCGCTGGCGATCCAGCTCTCCGGGCAGGTGGGCGACGTCCCCCTCGCGGCGGGGCCGGTCGGCGACCCGGCGGCGGCCGACCCGAACAGGCCGGTCGGCGCCCGGGGCTCGACCCGGGCCGATGGGATGATCGAGCAGGCCCCCCCGCTCCCGGGCCAGGGGAGCCTGGCGGGCGGGTCGCCCTTCGGGGGGTCCGGCGGCGGCGGCGGGATGGCCTCGCCGGGGGCGATCGCGACGAACCAGATCGCCACGGGGCAATCGCAGGTCATCAATCTGATCCGCGTGCCGAGCTCGCAGCAGGTCCTGCTCAAGGTCCGCGTGGCCGAGCTGAACCGGACCGCCTTCCGGCAGATCGGGGCCGACTTCCTGGCCAAGATCCCCCAGTTCGGCGACCTCTTCGGCACCCAGATCGGCGGGGCGACCTTCCTCGGCTCCGGCACGGCGGCGGCGAATTCGGCGGCCGTCGGGTCGCTGGCGGTCGGCAACCAGTCCACCGTCTACGGGACGTTCTCCAAGGGGCAATTCTCCACCGTCCTCAGCGCCTTGCGGCGGAACAACGTCCTGAAGATCCTGGCCGAGCCCAACCTCGTCACGCTCAACGGCTTCCAGGCCAACTTCCTGGCCGGCGGCGAGTTCCCCGTGCCGGTCCTCCAGGGTTCCGGCGGGGCGGGCGGCAGCAACAGCATCAGCGTGCAGTTCAAGGAGTTCGGCGTCCGGCTCGGCTTCCTGCCGATCATCCAGGACGGCGACGTGATCCGCCTGACGGTCGACCCGGAGGTCAGCACGATCGACTTCTCGGTGGGCACCACCTTGATCCCCGGCGGCAGCCCGGTCCCCGGCCTGAACACGAGGAAGTCGCACGCCACGGTCGAACTCCGGCCGGGCGACACCCTCGCCCTGGCCGGCCTGATGCAGCTCAGCCTGGGCGGCTCGACCCAGCGGATCCCCGGCCTCGGCGACCTGCCCTACATCGGCGAGTTCTTCAGCAACACCACCAGCAACCGGGTCGAGAAGGAACTGGTGGTCATGATCACGCCCTACATCGTCGAGCCGATGGCGCCCGAGCAGGTGCCCGCGATGCCCGGCGACGAGGTCCGCGAGCCCAACGACCTGGAGTTCTTCCTGCTCAACCGGATCGAGGGGCGGACCGGCATCGACAAGCGTTCGACCACGTCCTATGACGACCCGCTCCACCTGATCCGCCATTCGATCGTCGAGAAGAAATACCTCATCGGCCCGTCGGGGTACTCGAAATGACAAGGCACGCAGGCCGCCCCGAGGGGCGGGATCCGCGGAATGCGTCGGCCTCGCCCCGCCGCCGATGGCTGGCCGGCCTCCTGCTGGGCCTGGCCCCGGCGTCGGCCTCGGAGGCCCAGGATCTCCCCGCCCTGGCGGCCCCGCCGCCGCTCCCGGCCGTCGAGCCGTCGCCGGTCGTCCGGCCGAGGCCGCCGGTCGTCGAGGTCCCCCCGGGTGGGAACCTTCCGGGATGGCGGCCCAACCCGCTCGACCCGGTCGCGCTGGAGCGGCTGGACCGGCCCGGGCACGTCCCGCACAAGGCCCGGTCGTGGCGCTGGCGGCGGACCCAGGGGCGATTCTGGGGCTACCCCGAGGAGTTCGAGCCGAGGCCCCTGGGCGCGGCCCTCTACGAGGCCAACAAGATCCAGGTCGCCAACGCCGCGGAGGTCGGCCTCGTCCTCCATCGCTTCGACTTCCTGGATGGTTCCAATGAGCTGAACGCCCGGGGCCTCGACCAGCTCGCCAAACTCGCCGCGCAGCTCTCGGTCAGCCCGTTCCCGCTGATCGTCGAGCGGACGCCGGAAGACCCCGGCCTGGCCGAGTCGAGGCGGTTCGCCGTGCTCGGCAGGCTGGCCCGAGGCCCCGTCCCGGTGACTTCGGACCGGGTCCTGGTCGGCGTGCCGAAGGCTTTTGGGCTCTCGGGGACCGACGCCCAGGTGATCGCCGGCAACTCGCTGGGGCGGACCCAGGGTTACGGCCCGCCGATCCCGATCCAGAGCATCGGCGTGAACAGCCCGAGCGGCGTGACGCCCACGGGGGCCGCGAACATCACCAATATCGCCCCGTAAGGGGACCGGGGGGCTTCGGCCCTCGGCCACGCGAAGGAGGAGCCGGACCCATGCCGACGCGATACGGTCGATTCGCCCTGGCGGGCCTGGTCCTGCTCGGGGGTTGCCAGGGGATGCCCGGGCGCGGTGTCAAGGAGCACGCCTCGTCGGCCTTGCTCGACTCCGGGCCCCAGCCCAGGGTCACGAAGCGGGAGTCGGCCGACATCCACGTCGCGCTCGGCCGATCGATGGAGGAGCAGGGGCGGCCCGAGGAGGCGAGGGCCCCTTACCTCCAGGCCCTGAAAGAGGACCCGAAGCGGGCCGACGCCGAACTCCGCCTGGCGATCCTCGACGACCTGAGGGGCGATCAGGCCGGCGCCGACCGGCACTTCGATCGTGCCCTGACGCTCAAGCCGAAGGACCCCGAGATCCTCTGCGATCGGGGGTACAGCTTCTACCTCCGCCGCCGCTGGCCCGACGCCGAGGCCAGCCTGAAGCGGGCCCTGGCCGTCGACCCGGCGCATCCCAGGAGCCACACCAATCTCGGCCTGGTCCTGGCCAGGCGGGGCGAGGGCCCGGCGGCGCTGGCCGAGTTCGCCAGGGCCGGCTGCGACCCGGCCGACGCCCGGTCCAACCTGGCGCTGGTGATGGCCCTGGAAGGCCGGCTGGAGGAGTCGCGGAAGGAATACGCGCTGGCCCTCTCGACCAAGCCAGCTTCCTCCCGGGCGAAGGAGGGCTTGAGGGCCACCGGGCTCGTCCTGGTCGGGCATCCCGAGGCCCGAAGCCCGGAGGTCGGGGGCCAGGCCGACCCGGCGGTGGCTCGGACCTCAATCCCCTGAACGTGCCTCTGCTGCCGCTGATGGTGTTCGAAACCGAGGTGAAGCTGGCGCTGATCGAGCTTCCCAGGGTGGTCACGACCGTCACCGGGGCGGCGCCGATCAGGGCTTACTCGATCATGGTCGCCCCATCCCCGCCGGCAAGTCGCTTGAGAAAATTCGACATCGCTACTATCTCCCGTTCGGAGGGCTTCGCGTTTGTCACGTGGCTCGTGGATCGGAGCGATCCGAGCCCGATTTAACCATCGGTCGGTTTTGCCGTCCCGTCAAATCGGCGGACCCATTTCGATCGTCAGGGTCCCGGTGGGCCCGGGCCACCTCGTCGATTCGCGGCGACGACCGCGAGGCGGACGAGTTTCGCCATGCGACGCCCCCCGAGGGCGGCCGGGTCACTCGACCAGCTTGAGGTGGCGAGTCGGCGTGACGATCGAATTCTTGTGGTCGACGAGGACGGTCCCGCTGCCGCCCACGACGAGCGAGGCGGCGATGTACTGGGACCCGATGATCGAGGGGGGCACGCTGGTGTTGCCGGTGATCTTCAGGGCGGCGCTGGGGGCGTAGATGGTGCCCTCGATCACGAAGCTCCCGTTGCCCGAGATCGACACGTCTTCCGTCGCTCCCCTCGCCTGGAAATAGACCAACCCTTTGTAAGCCAACGTGCTGGAAACCGTGCCGTCAAGCCCCGACAGCGCGACCGAGCCGGAGGAATTGCCGCTGATCGCGAGCCCCTGGCTGGAGGACGTGCCGGCGTTGTAAAACATCAGTCCACCGCTCGTCAGCGGGTCCATCGAGATGGTGGCACCGGTCGAGTTGAGCCCATTGTACAAGTAATAGATCCCGCCGGCCGAGTTGGTGCTGGCCTGCTTGAAGACGGCGACGTCGCCGGCACTGAGCTTCGGAATGGTCGGGCCGCCGTTGCCGTCGTAAGACCCGGGCGAGAACGTGTACTTGAAATTGCCCGATCCCAGCGCGATCTTCGTGTAAGCGCCCGCCGAAGGGGGTGGAGGGGCGGCCAGGGCCATCAGGGGGTCCTGGATGGGCGTTACGTTGGTCGTGGGGGTCGGCGACATCGTCCCGCCCCCGGCGACGCCGCCGACGACGTTGATCGACGTGGCACTCACCGTGCTGCCCCCCGAGGATTTCATGGCTGTCGCGTCGTTGGAATCGACGAAGATCGAACCGCCGCTGGCCTGCACGTTCCCGCCGCCCGAGACGGAGATCCCGACGCCGGTGGGGGTCAGCGTGAGGATGGCGAAGTCGGCCGGGGTCCACTGGCCCCGGGCGATCGCGTGCGCATGGACCGGGATCCGCGACGAGCCCCAGATCGCGCTGAAACCGCGCGCCTGATTGTACGTGAGATCCACCTCGACGTATCCCGGCCTGTTGTTGTAGTAGGAAGTCTGGGCCGACGTGGGCGGGATGTGGATCGTCATCGAGAGGTTCGAAGGATCGCCGGCGTAATTGGCCGTGGCCGTGGCCGAGGCGACGCCCGAGGCGCTCCCCGTGAGGTCGAGGCCGGCCCCGGTCTGGTAATTCTTGAAGAGGTCGACGGCCCCGGCCAGGGCCGCGGCGTCGGCGGCGGCCTGGACGTGCCGCCTCTCGGAAATCAGCATCCCGCCGTCGACGGTCAAGGCCACCACCCCCACCAGCATGGATAGCATCAGCACGACCTGGACGGCGACCATCCCCCGGCGGCGAGGGAGGCGATGGGTTTGGCATCGGGGCGACATGGGAGGTCCCTCGGGTCGGGCCGGTCCGGCGGCCTAATTGGCCATCGGCACCCGCGACGAGCTGGTCAGCGTGATCGTCCTCGCGGAGAAACCCGGGAACGACTCGACCTGCCAGCTGTAATTGACGGTGACGGTCACGTAATTGATGTAGTAGCTGTTCGTGGCCACGCTGTACTGGTAGACCGGGCTCTGGCTCGCGTCATCCCATGTGACCGTATAGGTGAGCTGCGAAGTGTCCAGGCCGACCGCCATCGGGAGCATCGCTGCGGTGTAGACCCCGGACGCGGTGCACTTCGACTGGCCGGTATCGCTGGCGTAGGAGGCGCCATGGACCGAGGCGTAGCGCGAGCCCTCGCGGGCGATCGACGCCAGTTGTTGATAGCGGAAGGTCCCCAGGCCGAAGATGACCAGGCCCAGGATCAGCATGAACGTGACCGACATGATGATGGACGCTTCGAGCATCACGGCGCCCCGGCGTCGAATTCGGCGAGTGCGGACGATCATGGTTGCTCCGGTCGGTTCGGGTCGAGTCAGCCGGGGGAGGCCGGGACTACCCTCATCCTGACGGTCCGTGACAGGGTGCTGGTCGAGGAGCTGAGCAGGTTGGAGAGCGACGCGACCTTGTAAGTGACGGTCACGTCGACGTAGCTCCCATAGCCGTCGCTGCCCGTCGACATCGAGACGTCGGTCGTGGCCAGGGCGGGGCTCAGCGAGGAGCCGTCGACGATGGCGGCCTGCTGGTAGCTCGAATAGGGCGAATTGACGGCGGCCGTCGCGTCGCTGGCGTGAAGCGCCCCGTTGCGGGCGCAATTGGTGATGGTGGTGTAGGCGAAGAGCATCCTTGCGACGTCGAGCGACCCCAGGGCGAGAAGGCAAAGCGGCGGCAGCAGGAGGGCGAGTTCGAGGGCCGCCGCGGCTCGCCTGGCCCTCGGCTTCTTGATTGGTTTCATGGGGTCTCGTCGGCATGGGGAGTCGAGGGAGGCCCTCCGAAGTCGCGGTGCCGCCCGCCGGCCCGCGCCTCGAAGGGGGAGTTACTCGCCGCCTCTGGACAAGCCTAGGTCACTTCCGGCTGCCCAAGGGGCGGGGACCTGGACGATCATTGGGCCGGGCCCTCTCCGGAGAAGACCTTCATCACCTGGAAGACGGCCGGGGCCAGCAGGACCACGAAGACCGCCGGGAAGATGAACAGCAGGGTCGGGATCAGGATCAACGTCGAGGCCTTCTGGGCCTTCTCCTCCGCCTTCTGCTTGCGCTTGAGCCGGAGGCTGTCCGAGTGCGACCGGAGGCTCTTGACCAGGCTGGCGCCGAACCGCTCGGACTGCCCGACGACCGAGGCGAGGCTCAGGGCCTCCTCCAAGTCGGTCCGCTGGGCGAAGTGCTGGAGCGCCTCGCCGGGGCTCCGGCCGAGCTGGATCTCGCGGTCGACGATCTTCAGCTCGGAGCCGAGGACCGGGTGGGCCGAGCGCAGCTCGTCGGCCACCCGCTTCAGCCCGGCCTGGAGGCTCAGGCCCCCCTCCTGGCAGATGATCAGCACGTCGAGGGCGTCGGGCAGGCCGCGGCGGAGGATCGTCTGGCGGCGCTTCTTGCGCCGATCCAGCCAGAAGCTCGGGCCGATCATGCCGGCGAAGAAGAGGACCAGCGAGATCGGCAGGGCCTTGCCCATCGGCAGGGCCTTGGTCGTGGTCAGGCCGATCCCGGTGGCCGTCGCCAGCGCCAGCAGGGCGAGCTTGACGCCGAGGAAGATGTGCATCGCCTGGCGGTGGTAGAGCCCGGCGTGGACCAGCCGGGCGCGGAGCTTGGTCCGCTCGGCCTCGTCCTCGGGGACCATGATCTTGCCGATCTTCGGCAGCGCCGAGCGCGCCATCTGGGCGACCGTCTCGGCCTTCTCCCCGACCCGCTCCTTGCCCGAGAGGGCGTCGATCCGGGCGTCGAGCTTCTGCCCCTTGGAGGAGAAGAACAGCCCGCCGAGCAGCGTCAGCGAGGCGACCAGGGCGAAGGCGAAGATCAGGACGGTCGTCTCGGAATCCACGGAGGGCCTCCTCGGTCGCGGGCGGTCGAGCCCCGGTTCAGAAGTCGAAGTTGACGATCTTGCGGATCCAGAGCACGCCCAGGGCCTCCACGCCGAAGGTCCCCAGCAGCACGTTCATGTGCTGGAAGTGGACCGTGGCGTAGCCGGGGTTGAGCACCAGCAGCAGCAGCAGCATGAACGGCGGCAGGGCGGCCAGCAGCCAGCCCTGCATCCGGCCCTCGGCCGTCAGGGTGCGGATCGTCCCCTGGATCAGGTACCGTTCGCGGACCACCCCGGCGAGCTTGGTCAGGAGCTCGGCCAGGTTGCCGCCGGTCTGCTGCTGGACCAGCACGGCCAGCACGAAGATCTTCAGCTCGATCACCCCGGTCCGCCGGGTCAGGTCGCGGAAGGTCACCTCGGGCGAGAGGCCGAGGTTCTGCTGCTCGTAGCAATAGGCGAACTCGGTGGAGATCGGCTGGGGGAACTCGTCGGCGACCGCCAGCATCGCCTGCCCGAGGGTCTGCCCGGCGCGGACCACGCGGGCCATCAGCTCGAAGGCGTCGGCCAGTTGCGAGCGGAGCTTCTCGATTCGCTTGTCGCGGACCTTCTTGACCCGGAGGATCGGCAGGGCGAACCCGATCGCCAGGGCCGGCACCAGCCCCGGCGACTTCCTCGCCAGCACGAAGACCCCCAGGCCCGCCAGCGCCGAGCCGATCGCCCCCTGGATCAGCACCTTCGCCGGCGTCGTGTCGATCCCCGACTGCTCGACCATCATTGTGAACCGCTGCCGGATCGTCGGCTTCGTCTCGTCGGAGAGCTCGGCGGCCACCTGACCGAGGTTCTTGAACAGCGGCGTCTTGCGGACCGTCCCCGCCTTCTTCTTGATGAACTCGGCGTCGACCCGGTCGTTCAGGCGCGAGCGGTCGCGGAGGAACATCTCGGAGACCAGCTGCGCCACCGCGAGGATGCCGGTCATCACCGTCAGGGCGGCCAGTCCCGACACCGCCATCGGGCTCATCGGTGGGCCTCCGGGCGGCTGTAATTGGTGAGCATCTTCCGCTCGAACAGCTCGTTCGGCAGCTTCTCGCCGGCCGACTCCAGCGCCTCCAGGCACTTCGGCCGGATCCCGGTGCAGTAGTGATACCCCTGCGCCACCCGGTCCTCGTCGACCCCGGTCTGCTTGAAGACGAAGATGTCCTGCATGCTGACGACGTCCTCCTCCATGCCGACGATCTCGGAGATCTTGATGATCTTGCGGACGCCGCCGGAGAGCCGCGCGGCCTGGACGATGATCTGCACGGCCGAGGCGATCTGGCGGCGGATGATCCAGATCGGCAGGTCGAATCCGGCCATGCCGACCATCATCTCCATACGGCCGACGGCGTCGCGGGTGTCGTTGGCGTGGATCGTCGTCATCGACCCGTCGTGGCCGGTGTTCATCGCCTGGAGCATGTCCAGCGTCTCGCCGCCCCGGCACTCGCCGACGATGATCCGGTCGGGCCGCATCCGCAAGGCGTTCTTGACGAGGTCGCGGGTCATGATCGCCCCGTTGCCCTCGATGTTCGCCGGACGGGTCTCCATGCGGACGATGTGCGGCTGCTGGAGCTTCAGCTCGGCGGCGTCCTCGATCGTCGCGACCCGCTCGTCGGACGGGATGAACGAGGAGAGGGCGTTCATCAGCGTCGTCTTGCCCGAGCCGGTGCCGCCGGAGACCACCATATTGACCCGCGCCCGGGTCGCGGCGGCGAGGAAGTCGACCATCTCCGGCGTGATCGCCCGCTTGTCGACCAGGTCCTTGAACTGGAGCGGCGTCTTGGACGATCGCCGGATCGAGAGCAGGGTGCCGTCGAGCGCCAGCGGGGGGATGACCGCGTTGACTCGAGAGCCGTCGGGCAATCGTGCGTCGCAGAGCGGCGAGGTCTCGTCGACCCGCCGGCCGACCCGGCTGACGATCCGCCGGACGATCTCGATGAGGTGCTTCTCGTCGTTGAACACGACGTCCGACTTGACCAGCCGGCCCCGGCGCTCGATGTAGACGCACTTCGGCCCGTTGACCAAAATGTCGGAGATCGTCGGGTCGCGCATCAGGACTTCCAGCGGCCCGATGCCGAAGGTCTCGTCGAGGACCTCGCCGATCAGCTTCTCGCGCTCCGAGAGGCTGAGCAGGTCGTTGCTCTGCCGGCAGAGCTGCTCGGCCCCGCGCCGGACCTCGTCGCGCAGTTCTTCCTCGCTCATCGAGCCGATCGCCGAGAGGTCCATCTCGGAGATCAGCTTGGAATGCAGGTTGGTCTTGATCCGCAGGAGGCGGTCCTCTTCCGCCTCGGCCGAGCCGGGCAGAAGGCCGTTCGATGCGAAACTCATGCGGCTCATGGAAGGTGCCTCGCAGGGGGCGAACTCGTCGGCTCAATCTCAAATCTAGGACTTCTTTCGCGGCCCGAGCGGATCATTCCCGGAGATAACGGAGGCTCGGGTGATCGATGATCGCGAACCGCTGCGCCAGGGCGGCGATCGGTTCGCCCCGCTGGCGGATGTGTGCCTCGGCGATCGGCCCGAGCCACCCCGAGGCGCCGGCCAGGTAGGCCACCCGGCCGGGGTCGATCTCCATCAGCCGCGTGGCGGTGGCATCGACGGCCGGGAGGTTGGTCCCCATCACCAGGACTCCGGACGTGCGGGGCGTCCCCATGATCGGCCCGTCCCCCTCCATCCCGACGATCCCGTCGATGATCGCCAGGGCGGGCCTGACGGTGGCGTTGATGTCGAGGATCGAGCCGGGGATGCCGGCGTGGTGCAGCACGTTCTTCGGCCAGCCGTAGGCCACGCCCGGCATCACGCCGAAGAGGTTCTTCATCGCCAGCGTGACCCCGGCCCAGTGGTGGGTCTTCAGCTTCGGGAGCGAGACGACGAGGTCGGCCCGCTTCAGGGCCTCGGGCAGGTGCAAGGTCCCCAGCGAGGTGACCCCCCGGCGGACGGGCCTGGTGAAGGTGTCGTCGTGGTTGAGGTCGACGAACTCCAGCCCGGCCGAGGCCAGGGCCGGGCCGAGGCCGGACTGCTCCAGGACGTAGCCGGTGTCCCGGCAATGGCCCTGCCCTTCGGCGACGAAGACCTCGCGGGCGTCCCACCCCCGGAAGACCTCGGCCACGGCTAGGACAACCGCCGGGTGGGTATTGATCTGCGGCGCGGCCCTTGAAGGCTCGACCAGGTTCGGCTTGAGCAGGATCGACTTGCCGCGGGCCCAGGCCCGGCCGAGGCCCAGTTCGCCGAGCCCTCGCCGGATGATCGAAGCGAGGTCCAGGTCGTACGAGGCGGCCTTCGCCGCGAAGACGTCGGCCCGCCATCCCGCCTCGTCCCCCCGGCGGAATGCCAGGGCCGAGGCCGTGCCGACGGCGAGCAACCCCGCCCCGGCCAGGATCTCGCGTCGCGAGGGGTCACGCACGGCGGTTCGCCTCCGGGGATGATGTCGGGCGGTCGGAGCGGGCCTCGACGCCGAACCGATCGAGGGAGCCGGGCCCGGCGGCCAGCAGGAGCATCGCCAGCTCGACCGGGCCGGGCCCGGCGGCTCGGGCCCCCAGCGCGGCGAAGGCCGAGCCGAGCCAGCCCGCCGCCTCGGGCGGCTCGGCCCCCCAGGCCCTGAGGCCGAGCAGGCCCCAACCCAGCGAGATCGGCGCGAGCGTCCCGGCCAGGGCTTCGCGGAGGTAGCCCAGGCCGGCGTCGACGGCCTCGCAGCGCCGCCGGGCCGCCGCCAGGCCGAGCAAGGCCAGGCCGGTCGGGCCCGGCAAGGGGCGTAGGGCGGTGCCGAAGACGACGGGGTTGCCCAGGTTCCAACCGCCCGAGGGGATCGCCCGGTCGACCAGCAGGCGGACCCCGTCGAGGGCCCTGGGGTGGCCGATCCGGCCCTCCTTCGCCAGCGCCAGGAGCGCCTGGGCCGTCGGCTCGACCCAGGAGTGGGTGCCGGCGACCCAGGGCCAGCCGACGATCGTCCCGTCGTGGCCCAGCGGGTCGTCCTGGACGTGGGCCGTGGTCGTCCCGCCGATCCCGAGCAGCCAGCCGACCGCGGCCGATCGCTCGGCCTCGAACCGGCCGAGGGCGGACCAGAGCAGCAGGGCGAACGGGGTCGGCCAGCCCGGCCCGGGAAGCTCGGCGACCACGCCGACCGACCCGTCGGCGTTGCGGGTCGAGGCGAGCCGCCGGGCCGTGGCGAGCGCGGTGGCCCGGTCGTCGGAAGACTCTCGACCCCCGGACATCAGCGCCAGCGCGGCCAGGCACGAGGGCTCGGCCGCCGGCCGGGATCGGGCGCGGTAGCCCCAGGCGCCCGGCCCCCGGCGGAGGTCGAGCAGGCGGCGTCGGGCTTCGTCGGTCCAGTCGGTGGGCATCGCCTTCGTCGGCCTTTCGGGGAGATGGGTGCGGGGCGGCTCAGGCCTTCCGGCTGCCGGCGACCAGCTCGGCGAGCTGGATCAGGCTCTTCGAAACCTTGGCCGAGGGGGCCTCGATGATGACCGGGACGCCGTGGTTGTTGGCCCGGTTGATCGCCTTGGGATCATCGGGGATGTAGTGGGAGATCTTGCGCCCCATCGCCTCCTCGGCCTTGCCCGCGGGGACCTCGTGCGGCTGGCCGTAGCGGTTGACGACGAGGTGGATCCGATCGGCGGGGATCTCCAGGCCATCGAGGTGTTCCAGGATCCGGCGGACGTTGCGGAGCGAGGCGAAGTCGAGCCGAAAGGGGACCAGGACGAGGTCGGCCTGGCGGAGCACCACGCGCTGTTCCTCGCGGTAGGAATGGTCGAGGTCGGCGACCACGAAGGGGAAGGCGGCCTTGGCGAGGTTGAGGGCCTGGCCGACCCCATCGGGCCGGATCAGGCCGACGTCATCGAGGTGGTGAGGCGCGGCCAGCAGGCCGATCCCCGAGGCGTGCTTGACGATGGTCCGATCGAACATCACCCGGTCGAGCTTGCCGGCGTTGCGGCAGAGGTCGGCCAGGGTGAAGGTCGGCTTCAGGTCCAGCAGGGCCGAGAGGTCGCCGGCTGCCAGCTTGAGGTCGACCAGCCCGGCGGAGCGGTGCTTCCTGGCCAGGGCGGCGGCGACGTTGGCGGCGATAGTGCTGGATCCGCTCCCGCCGTTGGGCGAGAGCAGCACGGCCAGCCTGGCCGACTGCGCGGGGCCCCGGACGGCCTCCACCAGCCTGGCGACGGCAGCCTCCAGCTCGGATTCGAGCTCGGCCGAATCGACGTAGTCGTCGGCCCCGCCCCGGAGGGCCCGCAGGACCAGCTTGGAATCGGCGGCCGGGCCGACCGCCAGGACCTTGCCCGGCGCCAGCCGGGCGACCATCGGCAGTGCCCCGAGCCCTCGCTCCAGGTCGGGCGAGAGCGCCACGACGATCAGGTCGATCGTCGTCTCGCGGCCGAGCCGGATCGAGGCCCCGTCCAGCCCGAGGATGTGCGAGGAGGGGCAGTCGTGGCCGCCGAACTTCAGGATCTCGGAGATCCTCGAAGCGGTCGAAGGGTGATCGGCGACGATGAAGGCGGGCATCGGGACCTCGAATCAAATTCCCTTTATCCGGTCGCGTCCGGGGCCGCAAGCCGGGCTCGCCCCTCGGGGCCGGGAGCCCAACCTCGGCCCGATTGGGTCAGGGCGGCGGGTCGCCGCCGAGGAGCCTCGCCGGCACGCCCGGGGCCGACACCCTGGCGGGGGCGGGGGCCCGGCCCTTCGGCCTGGCGGGCCTGGGCATCGCCACGTGGTATTGCCCGGCCCCCGTCCCACGGAGCGTCCGCACCGCGACCGTCACCGCGGCCGGCTCGGGGAACGGCTCCGCATCGAAGGCCGACGAGGGCTCCGTCGGGGGTGCCGGGACGGGGCTCGGGGCCGGCGAGGGTTTCGCGACGGCCGCGATGGCCTTGATCGGCCTGGGGAGCTGGAGGTCGGCCAGGGTCATCGCCCTCGGTTTGACACTGAGGGTGTCCTTGATGTTGCGCAGCGAGAGGTGGAGCGTCCCCTTGTTCTGGCCGAGGTCGAGGAGGGCCGCGTCGTCGGGCGTGACCAGCAAGGTCACCGAGCGGGCCTGGTCGGGGTCGATCTTGTTGTTCGTCGGCGTGTTGACCGTGGTGTGGACCGCGAGGATCTCGACGTTCTGGAGCAGGGTCGTGGTCGCGGTCCCGCCCGTCTCGTCCTCCTGGCCACCCTGGGCGTTGATCGTGAGCAGGACGTCGACCTTGTTGCCGGGCAGGAGGAACCCGGCCAGGGACGAGGAGAAGCTGGGCGTCTGGATCGTGAAGGCTCGCATGCCGGCCTTGATCAGCGCGGCCATCCCCCGGCCGGCGCCCTTCTCGGCCAGCTTCCGCTCGCGGAGCAGGTCGCCCTTGTCGAGCTGGGCCATCGCCGCGCGGTCGACGGCGTCGGCGAGCTTGAGGATGGCGTCCTCGGGGGCCTCGGCCTTGGGGATCTCGCGGAGTTCCAGCATCGATTCCAGGATGGCCTCGCCCGGCTTGATGTCGTCGGCGGCGAAGACGACGGAGACCTTCTCGACCTTCGGCCCGCTCGGCGGCCTGCGGAGCGCCTGGACCAGGACCATCGCCGAGAGGCCGCAGACCACCGCGAGGATCCCGACGATCAGCGTGCGCGGGTTCATCGGCCCACCTCGCGATCCGCGCCGAGGTTCGCGGCGGCGACGTGACGGGCGTCGCGGTCATCCGGCGGCCAGACCCGGCCGAGGTCGCGGCCCCACCACGCCAGCGTCGCGAAGAATCCCAGGCAGGTCATCGCCGCGAACGGGACGAGTCGTCGGCGCCGATCGGCCCGCGCGACCTCCTCGCCGATCGTCGCCGACGGCCGCCGCCAGGAGCCGGGCGACCGCAGGGCCTGGCCCGCGGCGACCAGCTCGACGGCCATCCCGAGGACCCCCCCCCGGGCGAAGACCAGCGCCAGGGCGTAGAGCCCGCCGCAGAGGGCCGAGGCGACGAAGACCTGGTAGGTGAGGAACGGCCCGAGCCCGGCGCCGACCGCCGTCAGGAGCTTCACGTCCCCCGCCCCGACGCCGCCGAGGGCGAAGAAGACGACCAGCAAACCGAAGCCGAGCCCGGCGCCGAGCAAGCTCGTCGCCAGCCCCTGCCAGCCCCCGAGCCAGGCCGAGCCGACCAGGCCGAGGGCCAGGGTCGGCAGGGTCAGGAGGTTGTAGACCTTGAATTTCCAGAGGTCGGTGGCCGAGGCGACCAGGGTCGCCACGCCGACGACGGCCAGCGGCAGGAGGTCGTTCGGGGGCATCGTCGGGGTTCCTGGGGCGACGAGGAGAAGGCCGGGGGTCGCCTCCGTCGGCGAATCCCCCGGAAAGACCTATACGACATGGAGGGGCCGATCGACGATCGGATCGATCGCGAATCGCCCCACATGGGTTCGTCGGTCGCCTTCGTCAGCTCAGGCCGTTGATCGCCTGCTGGAAGGAGGGGGCCAGTTGCTGGCCCAGCGTCGCGACGGCCGCGACGCAGACGATCGCCACGAAGGCGAGCATCAAAGCATACTCGAGCATCGTCGCCCCGTCCTCGCCCGCCCCGGGCCGCCGGGCCGGGCCCTTGCGACTGGTCATCCGGCACGCTCCTCGGTTCGTCCCGATGGGCCCGGGCCCCTCCACGTTGGTCCGGGTCGTGGTCTTGGGGCCCGTCGCCTGCTTCGAGTGCGGGCCGATCAGCTGCCGCTGCCGCTGATGGTGGTGGAGACCGAGGAGAACTTCGAGCTGATCGAGGTGCCCAGGGTGGTCACGACCGTCACGAGGGCCGCGCCGATCAGGGCGACCATCAGGGCGTACTCGACCATGGTGGCGCCGTCTTCACCGGCGAGGAGCTGCTTGGCGAACTGGGTCATCGGATGGTCCCTTCGAGAAGTAATGTTGCGAACGGCTCTGGTTGTCGGGCGGCCCCACGCGGGGCTCGTTCCCTCTTCTGGGCGGTAAGTTTGGCTCGCGACATGCCACCGGGCAGGGGACGGGGCCGGCCGGTTCCCTTTCGGGAGAGCGGCGTCGCCCCCTCGGTCGCGTCGCTGGCCGCCATCCGATCGGGCCGGGTCGGGCCTTTCGAATCGCGTCGGGCTTCTGAGAGAAGAGTGTGTCGGATTCGGCCGATTGTCAATTTTTCCCGGGAATTCTTCGCTTCGGGCGGCCCAAGGTGCCCCAAAGCCCCCGACCGGCCGTCGGCTTCTCGCCTGGGCCCCGATCTGGCATGATCGGCTCGAGCCCCCACGCCCGGCCGGAGTCGATCGCGATGAGCCTGGATGTCCCGCCTGCCCCCTTGAAGCCGTTCCGCCCGCGCTGGTCTCGCCTCTTCCTCTGGCTCGGGACCCCCTCGGCACTTGGCCTGCTCGGGCTGGCCCTGGAGGGCCTCTACCTCCGCCACGTCGCGGAGGCGACCCTGGCCGAGGCCGTGGCCGAGGCCGACCGCGAGGGGCCCGGCTGGCGGCTCGAAGAGATCGAGGCCGCCCGCGGGACCCTTGCCGACGACGAGAACGGCGCCCTCCAGGTGGGCAAGGCGTACGACGCCCTGCCCGACGACTGGAAGCGGCCCGTCCCGCCGAAGAAGGGCGAGGTCGCCACCCGGGGGCCCGACCTCCTCGCCTCGCTGCCGGCCGGGACGCCCGAGGTCCTGCTCGACGAGGCGAGGGCGAAGCTCGTCGCCGCCGAGGTTGAACGCACGGCCGGGGCGGTCGCCCTGGCCCGGGAGATGGTCGGCTTCCCGGACGGCCGCTACCCGATCGACTGGCAGGATGACCTCTTCAAGACCCTCCTGCCCGGCCAGCAAAATTCCCGCCAGGTGGCCCGGTTGCTCGCCCTCGACGCGGTCGACCGCGCCCAGCGGGGGGACGTCGACGGGGCCCTCGCCTCGTGCCGGGCGCTGCTGAACGTCGGCCGGGCGATCGGCGACGAGCCGCTGGCGATCTCGCAACTGGTGAGGATGGCGATCGGCTCGGTCGCCGAGCTCGCCGTCGAGCGGACCCTGGCCAGGGGCAAGCCCGGCGAGGCCGAGCTGGTCGCCGTCCAGGCGGCCTTCGCCTCCGAGTCGTACGAGCCGCTCCTGAACTACGCCGCCGCCGGCGCGCGGGCGATGCTCTTCCAGTTCTTCTCGAACCTCGACGCGGGCCTCATCAGCCTGGACGGGGGGGCGAAGCCGGGACGGGTCGCGCCCTGGGATCGGGTGAAGTACCGCTACAGCCAGGGGATCGCCCTGGGATTCATGAACCGCTGCGTCGCGATCGCCGACCGGCCTCCCCACGAGCAGCCGCCCCGCTGGGCGGGCTGGGAGGCGGACCTCGCGGCGGGGTCGAAGACCCGGGGGGCGCGGCTCACCGGGGGGCTCGACTATCGCCTGCTCCCGGCGATCCCCGACGTGTCGCGGATCTACGCGAGGGACCGGGCCCTGCTCGGCGCGATCGCCACGCTGGCGGCGGCCGAGCGGTTCCGCAAGCTCAAGGGCGACTGGCCGGGCTCGGCCTCGGACATCGAGGCGGCCCTGGAGACGAAGCTACCGGCCGACCCGTATCTGCCGGGACCTTATCGCCTCGGCCGGTTCGAAGGGGGGCTGGTCGTCTACTCCATCGGGCCGGACGGGCTCGACGACGGTGGGAACCTCGACAACAACAAGTATGAGCGCGCGGGGGTCGACCTGGGGTTCCGGCTCTGGGACGTCGCCGGTCGTCGGCGGGCCCCTTGAGGGATGCGGCGAGGCCCTCCCGCATCGGGCGATGCGGGAGGGCCCCGGAGAGCGGTCGTTGACGGGCGGGCCTTCGGTCGATCAGTGGGCCCCGTGCTTCTTCTTGCCCGACGCGAGGTCGGGGATCTCGATCGAGAGGCCGGAGACGGTCGGCGGCATCTGGGCGAGGGCCTCGTCGACCACGGTGACCGGGATCGAGTTGCCCATCCCGGGCAGGCCGAGGAAGCGGACCATGTCCTCGGACTGGGCGGTGTCGCGGACGGCGAAGATGCCGAACTGGGGGATGTAGGCGGCCAGCTCGGCGTGGCCCGAGCCGGCATAGTCGCCGGGGCTCGGCAGGGTCTGGCCCGCTCCGGCGATGCCGAAGGGGACCATGATGTCGGGGCCGCCGCTGGCGGGGCGGAAGGCGAAGTCGCCGAGGGTCGGCAGGTAGACGGCCAGCTCGGTCTTGCCCGAGCCGGTGTAGTCGGCCGGCATCGGGATCGAGTTGCCCTGGCCGGGCATCCCGAACGGGATGATCCGGTCGCCCGAGCCGTTGACGGGCCGATAGGCGAAGGAGCCGATCTGGGGGATGTAGACCGAGATCTCGGTCACGCCCGAGCCGTCGTAGTCGCCCGGCGTCGGGATCGAGCCGCCCGCCCCGGGGGTGCCGAAGGGGACGTAGGAATCGAGCCCGCTGACCGGGTTGCGGACGGCGAAGACGCCCATCGAAGGCAGGTAGACGGCGACGTCGGTCTGCCCGGTCCCGAAGTAGTCGCCCGGCGCGGGAATTGAGTTGCCCGCCCCTGGGGTGCCGAAGGGGACCACCACGTCGGCCCCGCCGTTGGCCGGGCGATAGTAGAGGGCCCCGGCCGAGGGGACGTAGACGGCCAGCTCGGTCTTGCCCGAGTGGTCATAGTCGCCCGGCGCGGGGATCGAGTTGCCGGCACCCGGCATCCCGAAGAGGATCAACTCGTCCTTGCCGGTCGTGGAGTGGTGGATCTCGAAGGCGCCGAGGGCGGGGATGTAGACGGCCTGGTCGGCCTTGTGGTCGCCGTCGTAGTCGCCCTGGGTGAACGGGGCGGGCGGCGGGGGGGGGGTTGAACGTCAGGGTGACGGTGGCGACGTTGCCGGCCAGGACCCCGTCGAAGGCCCGGTAGCTGAACGAGTCGCTGCCGGCCGTCCTCAAGCTGGAGTTGGGGATGTAGGTGTAGGAGCCGTCGCCGTGGAAGGCCAGGGTGCCGTGGGCCGGGCCCGAGACGAGCAGGGCGGTGAGGGGGTCGCCGTCGGCGTCGGTGTCGTTGGCCAGGATGCCCGGCGCGGAGGAGGTGAAGCCCCCCTCGCCGACGGTCTGGCTGTCGTTGACCGTCACCGGGGCGTGGTCCTGGATGACGTTGAGGGTGACGGTGGCCGGGGTCAGGCTGCTGGTGATCCCGTCGCTGGCCGAGAAGGTGAAGCTATCATTGCCGTAGTAGCCGGCTGTCGGGACGTAGCTGAACGAGCCGTCGGGGTTGACGGTGACGGTGCCGTGCGAGGGCTGGGTGACGTCGACGACGGTGAGCGGGTCGCCGTCGGGGTCGGTGGCGCCGACAAGCAGGCCTTGGCCGGCGAGCACGTCCAGGCTGGTGTTCTGGACGTCGGTGTAGCTCTTGTTGGTGACGATCGGCGGGGCGTCGACCCGGATGGTGACGGTGACGGTGTTGCTGTCGACGAAGCCGTCGTTGGCCTTGTAGGTGAAGCTGTCGGGGCCAGTGTAGCCGGTGTTGGGATAGTAGACGAACGAGCCGTCGCCGTTGATGCCCACGGCTCCGTGTGAAGTCTGGGTGAGGCCGATGGCGGTGATCGGGTCGGCGTCGGCGTCGGAGTCGTTGGCCAGCACGCCGTTGCCGGCGCTCACGGACAGCGGCGTGTTCTCGAGGGCGTTGTAGCTATCCGGCACGGCCACCGGCGCGTGCTCGGCACGGACGTTGATGGTGACGGTGGCGGTGTTGCTGATGTCGACGAAGTCGCTGACGGAATAAGAGGCTATCCGATAACAAATCCGAGGGACGGCCAGGGGTTACGCTAAACCGCCAACATTCAACGAGCCAGCGGATCTCGGAGAATCAGGCCGCTGCCCGTCAATTCGGCGAACTTTGTTGCGACGTAACTCGTTTCCCAGTCTCGAAAAAGTTACCGGATAGCCTCTAAGTGAAACTATCGGAGCCGACATAACCGACGTTGGGGGTGTAGGTGAACGACCCGTTGGGGTTCATCGAGATGGTGCCGTGGGCCGGGCTGCTCGGCGGTGCCGTGATGACGATCGCGTCCCCTTCGGGGTCGGAGTCGTTGGCCATCACGCCGTTCGCGCCGTTGACCGTCAGGGCGATGCCCGAGACGGCGTTGTAGCTGTCGTTGTTGGCGACCGGGTTGAGGTTCAGCCGGCCGATCTGGTTGGCGAGTTGCTCGGTGAACCAGACGTGGTTGTCGGGACCGATCGCGATGCCATTCGGGACGCTGCTGTTGGTAGGGGTGCTGTATTCTCCGACGAAGGTGCCACTGGTCGAGATCTCACCAATTTTGTTCCCGAGGTATTCCGTGAAGTAGAGGGCTCCGCTCGGGCCGCTCGTGATGTCCTCCGGGTGGCTGTTGCTGGTGGGGATGGTGTATTCGGTGAAGGAGTTGGTGTTGATGTCGTAGCTGCCGATCTGATCGGCGCTTTTCTCGGTGAACCAGAGTTTTCCATCGGATCCGGTGGTGATGCCAACGGCGTTGGCCGAGCCCGTCGGGATCGTGTGCTCGGCGACGGTGCCGGACGTCGTGATCCGGATGAGCGTGTTGCCATCGTTCGCGGTGGCCCAGAGGGCACCGTCGGGGCCGGTCGTGATCCCGAAAGGCTGATCACCGGAGGCGACGTTGTATTCGGTGACGGTGCCGTTGTTCGGGTCGATCTTGCCGATCTTATCGATGAGCCCCTCGGTGAACCAGAGGTCGCCGTCGGGGCCGGCCGTGATGTCGCGGAGGCCGGCGGAGGCGGTGATGCCGCTGGAATACTCGGTGATGGCGTGGGTGGTCGGGTTGATCTTGGCGACCTTGTTCGTGCCGGACTCGGTGAACCAGAGGTTGCCGTCGGGGCCAGCGGTGATCCCGGTCGGGTTGCTACCGGAGGTGAGCGAGAACTCGGTGACCGAGCCATTCGTCGAGATCCGGCCGATCTTGTCGACGTTGGATTCGGTAAACCAGAGGGCCCCGTCCGGCCCGCTCGTGATCTCGGTCGCCTGGGCGTTCGTCGTGAGCCCGCCGAACTCGGCGATCGACGCCAGCAGCGCGCGGCCTTCGAGCCGTTCGACCTGCTGGACCATCGTGTTCCTCTGCGTCCGCTTTTTCGGCTGTCTCCACTGGCTGCTCGTCTTAGTCGGCTCCGGGCTGGCGTGGGTGTGTGAGGACGCTCGGTCGCATCAGTCGTTGAGGGTGCGGGGGACGCCCGATACCCTGCGGTCGTCGCGGTTCCCGGGCGGCTCGCCGATGGGCGGCGGGCCGGTCGGATCTCGGCGGCTGGACACCGGACCTCCGGGGAGCTCGCGCCGGTCGGCTGCTCGGGGTCACCCGAGGCGCGAATGCCCAGATCCTTGGTCATGAAGCGAACATAGGACGTCTTTTTCGGGCTTCCGATGGGTTTCTGGCCTGAGGTGAGCGGACGGGAGGGGAGACCGACCCCGCCCCGGCGGCGAGGGGGGAAGGGGGGACGGTCCCCCTCGCGACGGCTTCGTCGCAAGGCCGGTTGGCCTCCGGGTGGCGCGGGGGGGTCGAGAAGACCCCCCGGTCGACCTTCGCCCGGGGGCACCGGGGGCGATGCCGCCCCGGTGCCGATTCGCGGGTGGATCTTCCCTGGCGGAGTGTCATGCGCGTTCCTCGGAGGGCGCGGGCCGATCCCGCGCGAGGTCGCCGCGGCGGTCCTCCCTGGACCGAAGGCGGCGCGAGCCCGGCGACCTCCCGAGGCTCCGGTCGGGCTTCGCTCCGGCTCGATGGTCCGTGGGCTCGTCGACGTTGACGAGCGTCCTCATCCCGCCGGCAATCGACCGTGAACGGTCGGCCGGTCATCTCCAACGTAAGCTGGCGATCCGATGAGTGAGAACGAATCGATTCGCTTTTATTCGCCCGCCGAGGTTTCTTCGCGCTTGGCCCGAGATCAGCCCTTGATCTCGCAGGAGGCGACTCGGTTGTAGCCGACGACGAAGAGCGACTCGGGCGAGTCGCCGAGCACCGCGTCGTAGAGGTGGGCCGGGGCCTTCTCCTGGGCGAGGACCGCCTTGGTCTTCAGGTCGAGCAGGGCGAGGAAGCCGTCGTTGGCCCCGCCGAGGGAGACGAGCCGCTCGCCTTCGGGCAAGAAGACCAGCCGCTCGACCATCCCCTTCGACCCCTCGCCGGCGAACTCGTGGGTCCGCCTCCCCTCGCGCCAGTCGAAGACCTCGACCCGGGGCGGGCCTTCGAGGTGGTCGATGTTGCCGATCTGGCCGATCCCGCCCGCCGCGAGGAGCTTGCCATCCGGCGAGAACGCCAGCGCCCGGACCCCGCCGATCGAGTGCCGCCGCTGGGTCGGGTCCCAGGTATAAAGGACCGGGGCTTCGATCGTCGCCAGCGACTTCCCCGATTCGACCTCCCAGACCACGACGTGCCCGACCTTGTCGCCGGTCGCCACGAGCCGGCCGTCGGCCGAGACGGCGCAGGCGTGCAGCATCGACGGATAATGATGCGGCGTCGTCGCCTGGTGGCCCTTCAGCTCCCGCTTGAGGGCACCCGTCGCCGCGTCCCAGAGCCGGCAGGCCATGTCGTCGGCCACGCTGACGATCGTCGCCCCGTCCGGCGTGGCGACGACCCGGCGGATATACTTCGCATGACCGTCGACCGACCGAATCTTGTTCCCCGACTCCAGGTCCCACCAGATCAACTTGCCGTCATATCCGACCGAGACCGCGACCTTCCCGCCCAACGCCACCGCCACGCCCGTGACGTAGCTCTCGTGCCCGCCCAGGGTCTTCGGCTCCGGCTTCTCCGCCGCAAAGTCGACCTCGCGGACCTGGAAATCCGACCCCCCGAAGACCAGCCGCCGACTCCCGGGCACCCGGGCCACGCCGAAGACGATCTCCTTCAGCGGGAGGTCCTTCGCGAACTTCAAGGACTCGGCCGGTGCGGGGGTCATGGCGGGCCTTTCGACGGGGCCGTTCAGGCGAGGACCGGGGCGATCGGCTCGGTGCCGTCCTCGGTGAGGGGGACGGGCCGCGAGCCGATGTAGTAGTTCTTCTCGTGGTCGATCCCGACGGCCTGGTAGATGGTGGCGAAGAGCGTGGCGGCGTTGACCTCGCCG
>JAABUK010001024.1_pt1 | contig 55440 bp, 52 predicted proteins | sample 5559141 | NCBI WGS metagenome assembly JAABUK01 (sample SAMN10711869, study PRJNA513367) | rock metagenome | isolation source: Antarctica rocks | place: Antarctica: Victoria Land, Pudding Butte nord | collected 2016-01-03 | reverse complement strand
AATGCGACTCCAATGCAACTACACTTGTGGAGATCTATACGACATTCATCGAATCGTTGGGGGCGGAAAGATCAGGGTGTTTCTAAGAGCCTCGCTACGAAATTCACTACTCAGTCTACTCTCTTAATACCCTTATATCTCAACGAGTATGAGCTCAATCGTCAGAATCCTCGGCCCATTAGAATCCCATCAATCAGAATACTATTCTCAACACAAACCTCATGGCTTACTACCATAGCTGGGAAAAAGCGATTTTGTCCGCGCCAAGGATTCCGGAGCCTTGTGCACACGCTAGTTCTCCATAATTGTGCACGGAGTTATTCCGCACCTCGCTTCTTCGCGCAGCCGCTAGCTGCTGGAAAAAGTGGCGGTGATTACCTTACTTAATATCACCAGAATCCTGAGATCTTCGGACACTCTATCCCCACTGCTGTCACTCTTCTGACAGTAGCACTACTCACAGGCCCAAGTCGTAACGCAATCAAAATGAATCAAATTGGATCATAATCTATGTAGAACCGGTGTTTCAAACATAGAGGATGGACGAAATAAATTGGACTTTGGTGGATGAAGGAAGCCATATTGACAGACGTATGGTAATCAAGCATGACTCTAAAGCCATCCATATTCCCGGCTATCGACTGTTCCACCATCTAATTTTCAACGGCTCAGCTAACTTTTCGGTCATGCTAGCCAATGCCGTTACTACCTATATAGGGTTATTAGTAGATTCCTCGCCTACCGTTACAAGAACTTTCCGAGTTCACCAATAGATTCCTTGATGACCCTGCGAAATAACACTCGGAAGAGATGGGCTAGACTATCGTTCGCAATCCTGCATTTCCATCATAGTGCGGATGGGGAGAATCTCCAATAAACAGACATGATGATCCAAGATATTTGAATTTGAAAGCTGTGACCGTAGAAAGCACATTGCTACTGGTGTGATGATTGCGCCACGATTGAAGGTTGAGGGATGAGGGAAATGTGTTTTGGAACTTGAAGTGCGGATGTCGGGCCCAAACGCCGCTACCGCCATGACTAAGTTGATGTATAATATTGGTGGCATGATTTGATCATGGTGCTTTGCCTCTTGACCAGTGCTCGCAATCAGCTTGATCCAGGGACAGAACAGTACCGAAGCACCTTCCTTCACCGTAACACTGTTCCTCGGCTTTCCTCGTACGGGTCATTACTCCTGGCAGGGGCGAAGGCTACTCATCTCATTATTGGTAAGGAGGTCCTACTTTCGAGTCAGAGCAAGCTGGCAAAGGGCAATTATGGGAGAGAAGGCCGAGCTATGGAGAACAATTCCCTTCCATAGCTTCGGATACTATTTGTTCGTCATAAATGTCAACGGAAGCTTACAGTCACTCCTCAGGCACTCCCCCTAATCGACGGTTCCTTCAGCCACCAAAAAATCCCTAAATCTCGTCCTATCCTATTCATCAACCAGAACGGGTCAAGAAGAGCTGGGAGTGGATTGTCTGAGGAAAGACTAGTGACACTATGGCAACCGCTCCGATAGGTATGACGTCCTGCTGTCCAACCAATCACTAGGACAGTCAAACCGAGACCTGCGAGAGTGCTTTCATGGTCTTTTGGAGACTTTCGTGACTATCAGTTGCGCATTCATACTCCGAGGCTGTTAGGCTGATATTCCAATACATTGCAGGCGCAACATATTCGCCCCCTTCTCCACTGGAATTACACTACCCAGATTCAACCTCGTCGATACATCCAGATCGACCTATCCGCCCCCTACCAAAAAGACGCCTTCGGTCACTGGTTTCTTCAGAAGTTGCAGATTCTATCCTGTATGCATCGGACATAATATCTGCGACACCACTTTTCCAGTTTCCATACAACGAACCGTCAAAGCGTACCAATGGAGTTACTCAAGATATGCCCAACGGTAATACCAAATCTAAGGAAGGTGATGACGGGGCTGGAAAGGATAGCTACCAATTCAAAGGAAACGACGTTGGCAGCGATGACGAAGCTATGGTTATGAGATCACATCAAGACCAGCGCCAGAGACCAGGGTCCATGATTGCTACGACCTCGAGAAACGGTCAAACCTTGACAAGGAGTGACCCTTCGAGATACATTAAGCCAGCTATACCACAATCGACAGCTTCCTCCAACGAGTCTGTCGACGGGTATGATTCTTTTGAGAATACGAACAACAAGAAGAAACGCAAGATACCCACCTCAGGCTCGCTTGGAAGTCATCATGCATCGCTGTCCGCGGAGATGGCTCATATGAGGTTGACACCGGCACGAGAAGTGGATGTAGCTCAAGCAGAAGCTGATGGCGGCGTTGGACACTATTACGGCTCAGGTAGCTCGGCCCTCCCAGCTGTTTCTTCTGGCAATGGGCTGTCTGGGGCGGGCAGAGGACGTTATGGGAGAACTGCTACACGGCATCAAAGCGGACGGAGTCCTTTGGGTGTCTCGGTCAATGGATCCAACGCTCTTCAGGCCGGTCGCTCCCTTTACCATCGGAATGGGTATGGCCCCAATGGCAGTGCTGGACTGAAAGGTAATAGAGTCACCTCAATTATGCAATCATCTTCAAGCTGATCAAATCGTAGAGCCTGCTGCTACGCAGAGGTCTGACCAGGGTATTATCTCGGCTGCAATTGCGAATGCAGCAGCTCTACCGAGTACACCGACCAGGGGTCAAGAAAACACCAGTCTGTTCGAGCAGCATTCTTCAAAGAAATCCAGCTCGCCAAAAACGCAGTTTACCTTCACATGCGAGTCGGATTCTGCAAAGAGTATGGTCTGGTCAGATCAAAGCCCTCTAGCTCGCTGGGATAAGGACACCTCTCTCGACGCCAGGAGCCGGATCTTGCAGAACGGTAGAGACTTTGCCACTCAGGGAACTCAAACAAGTCCCAACATGGCGAGCCAGCCGGGGCATAACGCCGCCCAACAGTCGGATGCGAGTCAACAGCCTCCCCAGCGACCCAAAAAAAACCGCCGTCCACTTGCCAAGCAGTATGCTATCGCTGCGCGTGACCGCCGTCTGCGACAGGAGTACAGTAATTATCATCACCCTCCTAAAGAGGAAGACGTATGGATCTGTCAATTCTGCGAATACGAAAGCCTATTTGGCCAGCCACCACAACATCTGATCAGACAGTACGAGGCTAAAGATAGGCGGGAGCGTAAGCGCCTCGCCGAGAAGCGGCGACTTCTCGAAAAGGCCAAGATGAAAGGCAGAAAGGGAAAGAAAGGCAACAAAAATTCTAAAAACCCAAATACAGTAACCCAGCAACAGCAGCAAACTCAAAAGCAGCGGCACGAACAGCAGCCAATGGATGAAGTGCCGATGCAGGATCAAGGGACGCAGAGTGAAGAATATGCCCTGGATGACTATGATGAAGAACCTATGCCTACGCCAGCCTTTCCTGCTCAAACACCAACAAAGATTCCGCAGCCGGTAATTCAGAACCATCATCACACTCTACGACCTTCCTTTGGGAGTGAGGCTGTAAGGCAGGGACAGGCTCAAGATACTTGTCGAGAGGCGTACTTCTAAATGTACTGTGCCCGTTGTTACTATGTTCTTTTCACTTGGTTTGCCGTGCATCTGAATTCCCACAGTGGGAGCAATTGCTTGTTGAAGTTCTCTGCATAGCGGCCTGCATTAGAATGCATAGCCCCGATCTTGGTCGAGACGCTTGAATTACTCCGCTCTGCCGCCAACCTGTCAAAGTCGCTTGAAATTGTATATAGACGATGGCTCTAAGTATGGGATTGAGACGTGGAGATATTATAGAAGGCGAAGAATTGTAAGACTGGACTGGAGCTCTGAGAGTGTTGATAACGAGAGATTAGCCATTCATAGATAAGACCTTCAAGGCCCAAACATGGAGATTGTCCTGCCTCCAAAAACTCGTGCTTAGGCTTCAAAGTCAGTCCCCTAACCGTTCGCACACACCAAAAGCCGAGCGTTTACCAAAACACACATAGTATCACTAACATCTGGTGGGGAAAGATAAAGCTGAGAACTTGAGCACGAGTTGTTGGAAAGCACGATACAGATGATTGGCCACTACTAGAGTTGTACGAACGCATAGCCGTACACGGGAAAGGCTATTCCAGTAAAGCATAGGTGCATAGGTGCATAACGTAGGTACATTCCGCGATATGCTTCGCCAGCTTAGCAACATCCTGACTTGCACCTTTGTACAGAGATCAGTGCGCACCACAAATGCAACTGCGTTTCACTGCCCACTTTGACCCCAACCTTGACCCACTTACAAGAGGCGACCCGAACACACAAATACGATACCTTGAAAAGTATGGACCGCCCACTTCAAGACGTGATCTCCGAGCGACAGGTAAGCATGATTCATGGCATCATCTCGTTCACTTATTGAACTCCTCCTCCTCTTCTTCTTCTTCTTTTCTTCTTCTCCTTCAATTTTTCCTTTTCCCTTCCCTTCTTCCTTACGCTGACGCTATTTTGTACAGAGGAAAGGCAACCGCAGAAGTCAAGGCGGTCGCCAGAACAATTGGCCCCGCGACGACGCAAGCAAGGTATTTTTTCCAGATTCATCCTTGCGACGACAGCCTCTGTCTCCCAACCTGATCTCATGAATCATGTCTCACATCGGCATTCTACCCCAGGTTCTTCCACCCGATTCCTCCTTCCACGTCGCCTGCAACATCTCTTCTTAGCCGCAACTGGCGAATCCTCTACTCTCGACGATTTCGACGTTCGGAACACTCACGGCTGTGCTGTCCCATACAAATATGCATGGCTATTTGCTGACATAGTACCCCTCTTCGTGGCGACTTAGTGGAACAATAGAATTGATACATCGGAAAGCATCGATACGTTCGTAAACGGCCGGGATTTTGAGGCTCTCCACATGACAACGAGATACTGACGTCGCTACAGAGACTGGGTTCACGACAAGTTCGACGATGATCCTCACTCTGCACGTCAGTCACACCTGAAAGCACACCAGCTGAACACCAGTTGACAATTCCCCAGCTCGACGACCCTACCACCAATCACGTAATGCTCGTGTAGACCGATACTCTTCAGAGCCGGATTTGTACGGACATCATCTCAAGACCATATAGCCATCTAATCTAACCCGCGTTCTCAGATCGTCAGCCGGAGCCAGACTTCGTGTCGACAACTTGCACTACGATCTTAGCGAAGAAGATCTTGAAGTGCCTCACCCTAAATTGCGCTCTTTCCCCAAGCCTTGCTGACCATCTCCTCTATCAGGATCTCTTTACGCGCATCGGCCCCGTTACCTCCCTTTCTCTCAAATATGACCGTTCCGGCCGCTCTGCCGGCACAGCATTCATAACCTACCAGGCTGTGTCCTCCGCGAATCGCGCCATTCGCGAGTTCGATGGCGCAAACGCAGCAGGGCAACCTATCCGCCTAACGCTTCTACCGACGGCGCCAAGTATCGACATAATACGTGGCCGAGCAGCGGCGCCACGAAACCCATTCAACACAGCTGTGAAACCTGGCAGGAGTCTCTTTGACAGAATAGAAGCACCATCTGTTCGAAGCCGTAGCCGCAGCCCCGGTGCTCCGAGACGGACGAACGTGGAGAAACCACCACCAAATGGTGTGGATCGCTACGTACCTTCTGCGAGTGGCAGCCGGCGCCGACGCAGCAGGACACGGAGTCCGAGACGTAGAAGCCCGATTACTAGGACTAGGAGTCCCATCCGCGGCAGAGGTCGCGGCGGGAATGCGGGAAGGGAACAAAGGGAGCGGGGGCCTAGACTGGTAAATGGACGGCCAAGAAAGACTCAGGATCAGTTGGATAGGGAGATGGAAGATTATTGGAAGTCACAAGTCGAAGAAAACGGGGGAACAGCTAATGATGGACAGAATCAGGAAGCTCCAGTGGCGACGGCGTTGACGGCGGCTATGCAGGACGATGACATTGATATGATTACTTGAGCCATGTTTGGAATTGAATCAGGAAGGGCGAAATCCGTCTGCGAGAGTTCCAATGGAGTGTATTATCAATGTTGAATGAGTGGACTCTGTTCGAGCGTGCACTCGAAATTGAAACCTCACCACTCTGAACACTGCCAATGATGTTACTCATGGAAATATTGAAAGAGCTTTCCGCAGCAGGGTCGCTAGCAAGGAGGGTGGCAACTTAGCTGGCTCCTTGCAACATGGTTTCTGCAGTCACATAGGCTCCAAATCAACTGAGTAGAACCAATTGGGCTCACGCGAAGGATAAACGACTAGGGATGTAGTCTCCTTTCTTCAAAGCCGTTAACTGCAAGCGGATCAGGACCATAATGGCTGGCAGGTCGCCCTACCTATTTCGAAGGTATCTTTATATTCGTGTTTCAATTGCATCTATGTCGATACATAAGGGGTATCATCAATGGTAGTAAGAGCTCAGATGGCCTTCCAACTCCCAATCCATGATGTCGCTCCTGATGCATCCATGAAACCTTCCTTCAGGACGCCTATAGTATGTCAAGTTCCATCAATCTAGCAAGATATTCTTACTATGACCATCATTTCCAAAGACCGTAACCGCCCTCGCAAAACTTCCAAAGCTTCACAGTTCCATCCTCACTCCCACTGGCGCAGAGCTTGCCGTCAGGGCTGAATCCCAAACTCCAGATTGGGCCATGATGTCCCTTCCACACGTCCAGAGGCTCTCCAGTTCCATCTGAGTCCAGATCCCACACTTTCACCCACGTGTCCTGATTTCCGCCCGTCACAAATTTTCTCTCACCTTCGTGCACGGCCACGGAGGCCACATCTTTGGGGAATGTTACGGATTTGAGAAGTTGGCCTGGTGCCGTACCGGAGAAAAAATAGGCCTTTCTACCTGCCGCGACTGAGAGGGTGGACATAGAAGAGTTCAGCTCGCAGGACCCGATTGTGCCTTCAAGAGCATACGTAGAAATGGGTGAGCGATTCCGAATGTCGAACCAGCGGATCTGCTTGTCTTCGCAGGCAGTTACAAGGACGTTGGCATTTCCGCCCCATATGATTGACTTGATAGTCGATTTGTGTACGCCAGGAGCGATCTCGAACCCTGGTGCTGTAGAATTTGTAGCATTGCCATTCGTCCTTCCGAAGGTAGGCGAGGTAGGCGAAGAGGAATCACTATGTGGTGAGCTAGACGATTGGGAGAGGTCATAGATCATAAGCTTCTTCTCGAAGCCACCGGTTGCGAGAATTTGAGGGCGAGGTTGCGAGGGGAAGGCGACAGCGCGGACTATATGCGCATGTTGAAGAGTGTGGAGGCATTCGCCAGTATGGGTGTCCCAGACTTTGCTGTCACGGAAAGAAAGTCAGCCTGTGCTGGAGGGGAACGAGCGAAAGAGAGTGAGCGTACGCTGAGAAGTCTGCAGATGCGGTAGCTGCAATAGTTGCATCAGAGGAGAGGCGGGCTTGCCAGCACGCTCCTTTGTGGCCAATGAACGTGCCAATCCTGTGATACATTAATGATTATTCTTGGGTCATGGGGAAGGTAATCCACCAGTCGCCGGTCACTCCATCCCGAAGCATGGGATTATTGTCTGTAAGCCTTTAGCAACCCCGTCACCTTGGCTAGAGCTTGCGCTCGCAAACCTTTGCAAGCTGAAATAATGTAATACTGGTTGTCATCAACCACATCGGAGAAGCTAAGATGGGTGACTGGGCGGGAATGCCCATGGCAAGTCAAAGGCACTGCCTTTGCGACTTCTGATAATCGTCAGTATTTCCAGCGTCGCTCGGATCACTCGGTGATAGATCTCGGAGCTGGTCTTGGCCGAGAACGAGGCATCGCAGCAGAACCGCTAGAAGGAGATAAAGGCTCACCGGAAGCCATGGTGGGGAGGAGAGTGTTAGTTTGAAAGAAAGACAAGCGGTGTAATTAGAGTACTGGGAAACGCCGATGAGCCCTAGATCCAAGGCTCGAGCGGTATGGTAATATCGCGAGGATTGCGAGTGTTCGATCAGGTGTACGCAAGCTCTATGTGCATGTGATCCAAATGAAGATAATGAAGCAAACGATGGTGGGCCTGTGCGAGCTTGAAGCCGGTACTAATGATCGATTCCGCTTTCGCCTGACATATCATGAAGTCGTGAACATGTGTTTGCCAGCTCGTGTCCAAGTGAGTGAGGGGAACCTGAACTGCCTCGACTCTGGGCAACTTCCAGAGGTTTGTGGGGGAAGAGGAGGACAAGGAAAGAGTGCATAAATTAAGGTATTAAAGTACTGAATGATGTTGAAGCGCAGGGCGCTAATTCCTCTCCGAAACATGCCGTGCATGCCAAGATTCCTGTTAGCTACCGTGTATAATTCACTAAGCCAAGGGTAACCAACAGCACCAATTCTGTAGCCAATATAACGTTAGACCGAGCAAACTTGAACCAATAACTTCATGTCATGACTTTACGACTTTACGAATTGACGTCTACTCACTGCTGAGAAGTACCATTCAAGCTGAGCTACACCTCCCACATTGCCATAGTCCACCACAAGCATGGGGGATTACAAGCTCTCCGCCTCCCTTGAGCAGCATGAGGACGATGTAACCACCTGATTGCGTTGCGTATTTGCACAAGCTGAGAGTCGCAGGTCCGCGGTGTCGTCTTCCCACGTTTGGATTTGGTTTTATCCGCGTCGAGAGATGCGACGGTCCGCCTCTGGAAGCTCCTCTCGGAAAATCCTCCCAAGTATGACTGCTCAATAATTTCTCATGGCTCCGCATTCATCAATTCTATCGCATACCTCCCATCCACCAAAGACTTCCCAGACGGCCTCGTCATATCTGGCGGAAAGGACACCGTGATAGAGGTCCGGCAGCCTGGGAAGCCGCCCGAGGAAGATGCCGAAGGTTTGCTGTTAGGCCACAGCCATAATGTGTGCGCGCTAGACGTGAGTCCGGCTGGAGACTTCATTGTAAGCGGCAGCTGGGATGGCTCGGCCAGATTATGGGGGTTTGGAAAGTGGGAATGCAGGGCTCTGTTAGAAGGGCATGAGGGGAGTGTGTGGACGGTGCTGGCCTATGACCCGAAGACCATAATAACAGGTGTGAATTCTACAGTTCCCGGAGCAGGACTCGGTATCAGCAGGCTTGCTGATTGCATGTTACATAGGGTGTGCGGACACGCAAATAAGGATCTTCGATTCGAGAGGGAAATTCTCACGGGCCATACAGGCCAGCAAGGAGCCCGTCCGGGCTTTATGTCGCGTCCCGGCTAATCACCCATCAGAGGCAGAATTTGCTTCAGCTGGCAATGACGGAACAATACGGCTCTGGAGGCTAGATGGACGCCAGGTCGGTGAATTAGTCGGTCACGAGAACTTCATCTATGCACTTGCCAGCTTACCAACCGGTGAGCTAGTCAGCTCAGGAGAAGACCGGACAGTTCGAATATGGAGAGGAACCGAGTGCGTCCAGACAATTACCCATCCAGCCATATCAGTTTGGTCTGTGGCGGCATGTTCAGAGAATGGGGATATCGTCAGTGGAGCCAGTGATCGAAAAATCCGCATCTTTTCGAGAACAAAAGATCGGCTAGCAGAGCCTGAAGCCATAGAAGCTTTCAATAACTCCGTGAGAGCGTCTGCAATACCGCAGCAACAAGTTGGCGATGTCAATAAAGAAAAGCTACCGGGCCCCGAATTCTTGACTCAAAAGTCGGGCACCAAAGAAGGCCAAACGGTCATGATTAGGGAGTCAGATAGCAGCGTCAGTGCTCATACATGGTCCCAAGGATCCCGACAATGGATACGTGTCGGCACAGTGGTAGACGCTGTGGGTAGCAGCGGTAAGTCGACAAGCTACGCAGGCCAGGACTACGACTTTGTCTTCGACGTCGATATCGAGGATGGGAAGCCGCCACTGAAATTACCCTACAATCTCTCACAAAATCCTTTTGAAGCTGCTACAAAATTCATCCAAGACAATGAGCTTCCTATGACGTATCTAGATCAAGTAGCCCAGTTCATAACCACCAACACCGCCGGCGCTACCATCGGCCAACCGTCCCAAGGACCAGCAGGCTCTGACCCCTGGGGGAGTGGCGCCTACACACCCGGTCAGCAGAACACTGCAGGTCCTCCTTCAAATCAATCCATCGGAAACCGTTCTAAAGTCCTTCCCCAAATGACCTACTTATCCATCAAAACCGCCAACCTTCAGACTGTCCGAAACAAGATTGAGGAATTGAATCAGCAACTAATTAGCGAAGGATCTAAAGATCTTGCTCTCGATCAAAAGCTATTGGCGGACTTGGAGAGCATGATACTGCCTCTACAAAGCAATCTAGCCGGCAACCCCACCGCGAATTCGGCTCTTACAATTGGCGTAGCGCTTGTGGTGTTCATCTTGACATCTTGGCCGGCATCGCATCGTCTCCCTGCCCTAGACCTACTCCGCCTTTTGGCTGCAGCTACGCCGGCTGTGGCTGAATATCGTGCTGACGGCAACATCATTGATGTACTCATTACCGGCGGTTTTGAGGACAAAGACCGCGAGAACAACACAATGCTTGGGACTAGAACCTTCGGAAATCTGTTTGAAACGGCCCAAGGCCGCAGTTTAGCGGATACTGAGTTTGATAGAATCCACGAGTTGGTCAAAACCTCGTCGGCAGGAACAGCAAATCGCAACTTGACCATAGCGACGGCGACTGTGTATCTAAATTACACAGTCTTACTGACTTCATCATCGCACTCTTCACTTCCGTCATCGATCGACAAGGGGTTGTTGTTGCTGGATGATCTTTGCTCTCTCATTTCTGCTGCCACTGATTCCGAAGCTGTTTATCGTGCCCTCGTTGCTGCCGGTACACTGCTTGGTTTGGGAGAGGAACTTCACGAAGCTGCAAAAGACATCTATGACCTGTCATCCGCGCTGGGGAAAGTAGAGAATACTATCAAGGAGCCGAGGGTCAAGGGCGTAGTTTCGGAGATTAGGGCGCTTGTCAAGGCATGATAAAGCGTTGCGGACCTAGCACTAGGCAGCACTATGGGCTTCACGCCCTTTGAGTGATCGTCGCACGTATCTCTCGTTCCTTGAATAACGACGCTGCAGTCTATGCATAGCGACAATGGAGCATACGAAGCCATGGCATGGGAATAGGAATAGAATTGTACGCAAGCGAGAAGGAGCGTAAAGGACGGGGTTGACCAATGCAACTCTGCCGGTAGCCACACTTCGCTATGACGGAACTCCTCAAGAACGCATGATGTGTAAGTAGGGCTCCTCCTGTGGAGCTCTCCCCCATTCAGACCTATATTCTCAGGCTTCTCTCATCGAAACATCTCGCCCTGACGCCACGAGTGCTCCTATGTTCCAACTACAAGTATCACTAGTCCCGCTAGTTGAGCTGCGCTTCTACAACGTCTCCATTCCAAGTCGTGCTGTCAGCTATTCCACCAGGCGAGGGAAGGGGCTGGCAAAGGAGGTCTCGGGAAATTCGGCTGGAGACAGTCCTTGCTTTCTTGTCATTATGTCCAGCGGCCTTCTCCTGTTCCATCATCGGTACGACCGGCGTCGCCTGTATCCGAGTACCGGCCCCGTCGTCCCCAACCTCCTTATCTGCAATGCGATCTATCTCGTTCCCCTGTCTCTCTTCTTCAGCCTCCTCAACCTCAGCATGCGTCCTCTTTCTTAATGTAAAATTCTTGAAATGAGATCGCAAAACATGGTGACCCTCGTCATTTTCCTCCGAGTTCGCCGAGTAGTGGAAGGCCTCATCGTCGGCGTGGGTTTCGAGATCGGACTCGGTTTGAAGCTCATCGTTTGTGTCTTCGTCCTCTCCATCACCGTTTTCAGCATGAGATGAGGGCGAAACGGGCAAGCCGCGCCCTGAGACTACGCTGAGTTTGGCCACATTCTCTTTGGTAAGGCTGTTTCGGGAAGGGGTAATCGAGCCTTGTTGTGTCGTGAGTGAAGTTGGTTTGGCCAAAGAGAGCTGCCCTGCCGATGGTCGTATAGCTGCATCGCCAATATCTGGGTATGGTGAAAGGCGAAGTCGCGCCTCGTGGTTGTGTCTGTTATACGAGGGACTTTCTATGGCGGAGAAGGGCGGTACGGCGATGCTAATTTTGCTTCGAGAAGTGCCTGTGGGCTGCTTTAGATCAATTAGCGTCTTCGCTGCAGTCAACGTCGAAGCTACATCTGATACAGCTGATTGATCTAGCGTATATAAGCCAGGGAGTGTAATGTCTCTGTGGGAACCGACTGTATAAAGTCTCGAAGTTAGCATCGAGGACACCGAGACGATTTTTCTGTTGAAGAAAATTCTGTGGCTCAAGAATTGGTACCACGATTGAGAACAAGCCCTAAATTGCACCCACTAAGAGATGTGTAATGGTTTGGTAAGTCGCAGGTCAAGCTCCTTACTAGGAAGAAATATTCATGGGAAAGGGCCCCATAACAAATGTTATCAGTGAAACAGAAGGAACAATCCCGATCATACGTACCTTTTGGTACTTTCGGGACGAAAAATGGCAATCCAGCAGCCGCATATTTGTGGGACTCCTCTGCCTCCATCTCGTCGTCTGCGGACGCGTCACGATACTCAGACCCAAATCCAAGCTTAGGCTGGTGGTCTTCTGGCTTGGACATCTTCATTTTTATTTTCTCTTCGAACGGTTCGATACCCTGCTTCGATCTCTTCTGCTCCCGCATCGATGGCTGTACCAAGTTTAAGGGCGTCAGATAAGCCACACGAGCATTGAGAAACCTCTTGGCTGGTTTGGATGTGTTTTGGAAGCCGGGGAAGCCGAATTTGTCTAGCTGGTCTAAAAAGGAGTCAATGACCATGATGGGTACATCCACCAACTGCTCGAGACCATCAAACAGAAGTGAACAGCGATTGAAAGATTCTGTAAAGTCGGAAGACGTGCCAGCGCTCCGGTAGAAGAATTGAAATGTAGCCCAGATCCCTTCTTCTGGCTTGTAATCCCAGTAATCCACTACTCGCAGAGGAGAAGGTGTAATTGTGCTCCTGTAGACAAAGCCCGTTGCATGGGTAACATCCGGCTTCATCGCAGCCATATCAATGTCATCATCCTGCCCCTTCTGATGCTTTGATCGATAGTGTTTGTCATATTTTAGGTCGCCCAGGGTGACTCTCCTCAGTTCTACGACGATCTGCCCTACTTTGCTCTCCTTTGCCCCAGAGCCAACCTCAGTACTACGCCTCGACAATCGTATTGCCTCCTTGATGGCGTCTTCGTCGTGACCCTTGTTCCTGGCTTCATTGGTCGCTATCGTCAATCTGTCGAACACGCTTTCTATCGCTTTTTCCTCAAAGACCCAGGCATGCTCACTCATGGTCCCGTCTTTCGACTGGACCCACCGGTGTTTGAAGAACACCTTGCCATCAGGACGGGCAAAGTCCTTGTCAGCAGGATCAAGGTAGATTATGACCTTACGCTCCGGGGTCTTCCTCCCATCAAGGAACAAGGAGGCCATGAACCAGTAGTTTGGAATCTTACTGTAGTTCTGTCGTCGTCGAATGGGCGAAGAAAGAGCTAGGTTTTCCTTGCTATGCTCTGTACGCTGATGGTGATTGGTAGAACGATCCTCGGATCCTGCACGAAAACATGGAGATGATCCACCTGGACACCGTGGTGTTGATCCAAACTCTTTCAAACCTAGTGGGCTAGCTATCAGCGCGCATCTTACACTAGTACTGGTAGTACATACCACAGTCTGCTTCCTCAGCTTTCATTTGCTTCACCCCATCAACCTCTGATCGTGACTCAGGGTGATCCACATCGACAAAGGGGATCTGCGGTTGGAGTGAAACATGGAATTGTATACCCGTATTGCTCTGAATATATGCAGAGACCTTCTCCCCCTTTCCAGTACTCTGTCGCAGCCGCTGAACACCCCATTCCGCGAGCTCTTCCCCTTTGTGATCCGTCACATGGACCGTGACACCCCGGAGCGAAGGCATTCCAGTGTCCTGTAAAGTGTCAGGACAGAGCCAGGGTAAAACTTTATGGATGACCAAGGTGCCAAAGTTTGTTATTGGTTGAACGTGATGGACCAGTAATGAGGCCGCGATTTGACAGCCTCAGCAACGTAGCGATGGATTTAGGACCATAGAGCTAAGCCAGTAAGGGCGAAAAGCCATCGAAGCTCATGTTATCCAAAGTATCGAGCAGTTGCGATGATCGAGGTTGCGCTTACAATAATTTTGTTGATATGGAAGCGTAGGAATTTCCCGCAAATTGTGACCAAAGCAGGAACCAACGACCATCAGGTGTTAATCAAGGTACACCCCCAATTATGATTCTCAATAGAATTCTGACGCGTTTCTCATTGTTCCATATCATTGGGTACATTAAAGAGAGCATGATTCTGTTCATCCATATGCAATCACATGCCTGACATATCGAATCTGATACTTCCCTTCCTGCGCAGCATAACATCATGGGTATCTTGCAATGTAATCCCCCAGTTCTATCGCAACCTTACCTGACTCATGAGATCCTTTCCGTATGCGGATGTATTATTTTGGTACCCCTATCTCGTAACCCAGCAGCACCTCTGTAGTGCTGCCTTCCCAACCTCTATTCCCAGCTGCCGAAATCAAATACCTGCAAGTCGGGTCCATATACAGGCTCGCTACAACGCCCGTTCGATGCCCTGGAACAATGAGGAAAGGTACCGTAGCATGCTTGAAAATTTGTTGCTGTTGTAAATCATATAGACGTAATATGTCGTACGATGCGCTGCCATCGGTCAAAATTGCTCAAGAAAATTTAGTGGGAGACGAACCAAATCAGATGGCGCCCATTAGCCATAGGTCTTAAAGCACTGACTGGCCCACTGTTGTTAGGTAATTTAAAACTTCTTTCTGCGCACCTTAAACCTTTGTGCAAGCTATATTCGTCGACCGTGCCATTTCGTCTCCCAGCGTAGATGAAATTGCCGTCCGGTGACCAGGTCGCACTCATACACCAGGGAGGCACATTTTGTGGTATAATCTTTGCAATCGGTTTGGGCTGACGCTTGTCCCAAACGCGAAGGCTTCCGTCTATAGCTGCAGCCAGGAAAGTCGATTTAGACGTTGGTGGAGTATCACATCCCACAGATAATCTATCTGTGTCAATCTTTCGGACGATGTCGTCGCCATGAGGGAGGCCATGAGGCAGAGTCGCAGACGATGAAAGCGCCTCCTGGCTAAAGTTTCGATCATCCACAGATTCAACCTTTGGTACATCTTTGGCCTCTGACGATGGTTTGATAGGCACTGTAGTTGACGGTTCGCCAACATCTTCCATGTGCACGTCACCTTCAGCATCAACAGCTGTCTTTTCTTGCTCATGCTCTGGTTGCTCTGCCTGCTCGCGCATACCATCTGCAATAGCCCGAGAGAATTCATCGTCTTCATCGACGAAATTACCACCGGATGGTGCCCCAGGCTCGTTCTCATTGTCACCAAATAGGGAATCGCCATCGTTTCCCCCAAATAGAGAATCATTGGGAGAGCCTGCATCCCCATTGACAGCCTGCTCCCCAAATAATGGTTCAAATTTAGATTCATGATCAATGCCATTCGTCAACGATCCATTGGCCCTTGCCTTATTCTCATTATCGGTCGAAAGCGTACCGTTTGATTCCAAAATTTCACCTGAAGCTTCTGGGACAGGCAAGCTAGACAGGGGTCGAATCTCTAAAGCTGAAACCTGCGATCCGCTGCCCTCAAATTTGCGGATCATCTTGCCAGTGTTAAGGTCCCAATCGAGGACGGTCTTGTCCCAGCTGCCCGACAAAACCGACCTCTCATCTGGAGCAAGATTCAGAACAGAAACAGCGGAAGTATGTCCTTGGAGCTTCGTTATCCGCTTTCCCTCATCTACTCGGACAGACTGCAGATTGATGCCCCCAGACTCCAGCCCGGAAAGAAGCCATAGACCCTCGCGTTGGACAGCAAGCGAATAGACCGAGGATATAGAGGAATTGTCTTCTGAAGGTTTTCCTACGGTGTCAAAGAGCGTTAGTAAAGTCTACAAAGGTTGGAACAATTCAACTACCACTTGACTCCTCATTATTTTCCCAGTAGCTCATGAGAACTCCAGCTTTTGTTACACTATCAACAAAGGGGTGTCTTTGAGCAACAGTCAACATCGACTTGCCATTGGCGGTCTCTAACCAGTTGAATTTTCTTATATATCCGTCAGCACCGCCAGTGAATACCCAGCGTAGGTCTGGAGTTGCTGTTATAGAATTTATAGACGTGCTATGGGGCGCGGCAATGGTAGGCACTATGTCGTAGACCGAAGCTGTCAAAGCCTCAGGACGTGTTTTGGGGGTTTCGATGCCGAGACCGTTCGAGGGCGTAGATTCTTGGGTTGGCGATGGTAATGTGAGAGGCATTGAATGGTTCGGATGGGAAGTAGGTGCCCGACCGTTTGGACCTTGCATAACTTCGAACGAACTGCCCTGCAAAGAGGTTTGGGAGGCCGGAGCAAGCTTGTGACCAGAATATTGGGAGTCGTCCTGATCCTGGTCATCCTCCTCGTCCTCATTCTCTTCCTCGTTATCACCACCGGCCTCTGCGTCAACATCTGGATCCCCATTCGCGTCAACTTCCTCGTCTTCTCTGTCATCCATCTGGCCATCTTGCTCGTTATCCGAACTACCTTCCTGAGAGCCTCCACTTTCCCGATCATCTTCATCTCCACCGAAAGGATCCATTCCTATCTGACAGAATACGAAGACACTAGATCTGGCCTTCTCCTAGTATAAAACTAATCACAAGCTTTGCAATGCATGAAGCATTCCAGGCTATATCCGTCGTTCCATGCCGCTTCGCATCGAAGTGCTCCCCCCTCGTCTATGCCCTGGAATAACTGTTCCCAATTATAATATCCAGGTTCTTGCGACTCCTCCGAGAAATTGACCGACGGAGCGGTTTGGGAAATTCAAACTTGATGATAGAATGTCTCACACAATTAGAGTTTATGATATGTAAGCAGGGTCTTGGCAATGGCCTCCCCAAATGTTGCGGCTCTGGATCCTCTCCCTGTTCTTCAACTTGTATCTGCATTTTGATGACTTGAAACCAACCGGCCTCGGACTTACGTAGGATGAGTTTCCCCCTCTGCGACGAGGTAAGCTATGAGCTTCGCGCGTTGAGGTCTGCCCACGAGGGTCGCGGAGGGTAGCCCGATGATGCATTTCTCTGTCAAACCGAAGCCTCGAGAAACCTATATGTCAATGGCTGAGCACCCACTGAGCATTGGTGGATTTGTAGACCAATAATCACAAAATCCAGTCCCGTTCTCCGGCTCCGTTCTCCTTATTGCAAATTTTGTTTCAGGTATTTGCAAACGCAGATTGCCATCGTTGCAATCGAGTTCTCCGTTGTGACAAAATGAATGCTCGTACTTGAAGCCTAGGTGACCGAGTTACCGATCCTCTTGAGGGATTCAGTGACATTCATTCCGCGGCACAGAGTGAATCTTCTTATTCAACGTGTTTTTCTTCACCTAGAATCCTGTCAAGCCGGGGATGATGGGTCCGAACACTGGCCATCAGGTACCTCTTCCAGCAGGACGAACAGGCACTAGCTCTCCCATTGGCTATGCACCATCCCGGTCCACACCACAGATCAATCCGCTACCATTAAAATTGACTTACAGCCAAGCTGTATCCTCCTCACAAGGTATATTCTAAGCTCCTCTACATCATCCACGTCATATACTGACACCGCCAGCGGCCTCTTCTCCTCCATTGACAGCTGCTACAAAAGTAAAAGTCCAGCCAGTAAGAGTCTCCCCAAACATGCCGGCCAGTAACAAGTCCAATGCACGTGGGAATCGAGGCCAGCAAGGAGAGGATGGTGCTAGTCAGCAAGGCATTAGAGATGGCTCTAATAGAAACCTAACACGTGATCCTCGAGCAAACAGCCATGGTGGTGTGAATTCTGACACGCCTCATGAAGAGCAGGGTATGGGTCTCCATTCACTTCATCTCTTTCATGCCTTCCCCACCTTGTACTATGTCATTAATGTACTCCACTTTCAGTTGGGTCATGCAGGATCGTTTTTCCGTTGGGCGGTCTTGTGAAGGGCTCTACTGACCTAGACCTGCTCTCAGACATGAATGAATACCTCACTGAGCGTTTTGGTCGTGGTTCTGCTTTCCGTCAGCATGATGGTGCATCTCTCAAAACCGGGAGACCATCTATGGTATTGAACCAGAGTATTCGAGAGTACGTTTGGACATTCAACCGTCCAGTTGATCTCTCAAATTGGACGGGATACCGAGATATCCCTTCTTCAGAAGAGATTTTTGATTCAGGTCGTCAGCATCATCACGAGGATGTCGAGGTATCAGAAAACATTGTTGTAGGGCCGTACGAGTCGAGGGAAGACTATCTCGAGCGTCATTACGCCTTACTCAGGGAGGATACAGTGGCTCCATTGCGAAACGCTGTCTCTGAAGTACAGAGTAACCCACATCTCCTGGAGGCCGACTCTCGTGACAGCGCATGCATCTACGAGAAGGTACGGACGCGTTCGCAAATTATCGTCTATTCTGCAACAGCTACTTACTGTCAATAGGTGTTCATTACTGGCCTCACATTCGCAAATAGTGGAATCGCTGCTCGGATCACCTTCTCTCTTCGACGGATAGGTAAAAAGGTCAACTGGGAACAATCTAAGCGATTACTTACCGGCGCAATGGTTGCTTTGACGCCTGCAAAGGATATGTTCCAGAGTATCTGCCACGTCGCCGTCATAGCCGCTCGACCAATTGCTGGGCTACAGCAAAATCCTCCAGAGATAGATGTCTTCTTTGGAGCATCAGACGAAGTGGAGATTGATCCTCAGCAAGAATGGCTAATGGTCGAATCCCGGAACGGCTTCTACGAAGGGCATCGTCATACTCTGCAGGGCCTCCAGAAGCTGGCAATAGAAAAGTAAGAAGGATCCTTTCGCAGTCTATCCGACAGATTGATGCAAGCTAATGGAGACCAGATTCCCCTTGGCACGGCACATTGTCGACATCGAACGAGATATTCGGCCGCCCCAATATGTTGAAGCTCAACCTCAGAGGGACCTTTCGAAATTATTCGCAGGGTATGACCATGAGCCTTCAGATATTCTTAACGTGGATATACTGGAGGCTTGGCAGAAAGACCTACGAAGCGGACTGGATACATCGCAGACAGAAGCACTCCAACGTATACTTACTAAACGATTGGCGATCGTGCAGGGACCCCCAGGGACGGGGAAGACGCACGTATCAGTGATGGCAATTCGCCTGATGATAGACAACATGGCTCCAGGTGACTCACCTATCATTGTAGCTGCCCATACGAATCACGCTCTCGACCAGTTGCTTCGTCGTATCGCTGAATTTGAACCGGAGTTCATTCGCTTAGGAGGATATACTACGGATATGGAAGTTATCAAACCTCGAACACTTTACGAAGTCAAGAACGCAGTCAAGCACAGCGACCCAGTGCGCTGCCTGAGGGGCCCGGCTAGAATCAAGATCCGGCAAATGCGGAAGGAGATGACCGTCCTATTGGGACCGCTTACGGAAGGGAAGGAACCTTTGTCAGCAAGTCTGTTTCTTAAATACGGTGTTATCACAGATGACCAATTCGAGTCACTGGTCAATGGTGCGAAAGATTGGGTCAGATCCGGCGCAGAGGATACGATCTCAGGCGAGATTGCCATGTGGCTTGGAGACGAGCGGGTGGAAGCCAAGCAACGAACTCTGCCAGAAGATTTTGGTATTGAGATTGAGGAGGTTGACCTCGAGTTCGAGCAGCTGAAAGAAGTAGAGGCCGAGAGTAAGATGGTCGATGATGAAGACCGTGATACTCTGAGAGGTCCGCGGATTGTCTTCGCTGAGCCCTTCACAGGCCACAAAACCATGGGGGTCACACCGCAGACCGTGCAGACGGAGCTACAGAAGCGAAACTTGTGGAAAATTCCGACCGAATATCGGGGACCCGTATACCGATATATGCAGCAATTAGTCAAGGAAAGAATCCTCGTCAATTTCCGGGCGATGGCCCATCAATACGCGAAGCTGTCCCAGGAGTACAAGATTGGCGGTTGGGAGATAGATTACAACTACCTAAAGCAAGCTCGAATCATTGGTATGACAACCACGGGTCTGAGCAAATACCGTGCGCTTCTTCAAGCTCTCAATCCCAAGGTGGTCATTATTGAAGAAGCTGCGGAGACACTAGAAGCCCCTATTGCGGTGGCGTGCTTCGAAACACTGGAACATCTGATCCTTGTCGGCGACCACCGGCAGCTTCGTGCCCAATGTAATGACCCAGAGCTAGCAATCAAGCCTTTCTATCTTGGGGTTTCAATGTTTGAACGATTAGTCCGAAACAAGATGGAATTCTCTCAGCTAAAGCGTCAACGTCGTATGATACCGGAAATTCGTCGCGCTCTAAATCCCATATATGAAGGACTAGAAGACCATCCATCCGTTCGTGACCGGGCTCCAGTCCCTGGCATGGGTGGTGTAAATACGTTTTTCTTCACACACAAGAGCCGAGAATCAGTGGACAGTCAGATGTCGAAGGTGAACGTTGAGGAAGCAGACCTTGTCGTATCTTTCTTTAACTACCTCGTCCAAAACGGCATGAAGCCAAGCGAAATCACAGTCCTCACTTTCTATAACGGTCAGCGAAAGCTGATTCTGAGGAAGTTGCGCGAGCACCACCACCTGCAGCGCGAGAGTTACTTCAAAATCGCCACCGTTGATTCCTATCAGGGTGAAGAGAACGCGATGGTACTCCTGTCATTAGTCCGCAGCAATGAGAGGGCCAATATCGGATTTCTTGAGGTCGAGAACCGTGTCTGTGTCGCTTTATCCCGTGCTCAGCGCGGTTTCTATCTCTTTGGTGATGCTCCAAACCTCTGCAAATCAAGCATGTTGTGGTGGTATGTGGTTCAGACTATGGGGGAAAACCCTTGCCGAGTCGGCTTCTATTTGCACTTGACGTGCCAGAGGCATAATGCAAGAACCTACGTCCAAAGTGGGCCAGTCCAGTATTGTCACGTCAGTATTAATTGACTGACGTGGAACAGATGCTTATGATTTTCGGGCCCTCGATGGAGGTTGTACAAGGTCATGCCGAGAAGAAATACCTTGCGGACACGTCTGCACCCTGAATTGCCACCCGTGAGAACCAGCAGCCTTTTCTGCTACTACTTTAACGCTAATGGAGGTGCTGTAGCTTCTCTCATGATCTGGTCGACTGCCAGGAGCGCTGCACTCGCTCCCTCGAATGCGGTCACCCATGTACTCAACTATGCTACGAAGCATGTAAGGGGGGTTGCGAATGCAATGCTGACGATCAAGACGCCGCTAATGTCACTTCTCTGTCCCCAAAGAAGAACAAACATCGGGCCAAGGGAACCCCAAACTCATCGCCAACAAAGAAGAAGCCATCCACCTTTTCCCCTACTCACCGAGCTCCCTCTCTAGAAAATCAGAACCAGCCTCGTACTCCACTCCATGACCAAGCCTCTGCTCACTTGATCGACTTTACAGATGTCATTGACCACACTGCCAATACAGTACCACGTGCCACTCCCGCTCCAGTGCCTGCTCTGGGCAACATCGAAATGGAAACCAGAGCTTTTCAAGATTACGCAGCAGGTGGCCATATCGAGTCCGACAAGAATCTCGCGGCCATTGCCGAGCGGGAGAATGCAGAAGCCCGGCTAAAACGATTAGATGAGGAGAATTTCGCCGCGCTGTTCAGCGAGGTCAATGTCGCAAAGGGTGGAGTTCTCACCGAGAAGCCTGACAATGTGAATCTAATACGTACGAAGACTGATGGGCAAGGTGGTAGTCGCGGGGTTTGGAAGGGCACCTTCGAGGTTCCGCGGGAAGACAAAAACACGGAGACTTCGAAGGAAGGGGCTAGCTTGTTGGACTTAATTTGAGAATGGAAGGACCTTTTACAGTCCTTCGACTCGATTTGGAAGATTTCTGAGATACTTGGGGTGACGAAGGAGGGGCGGTCTTGACTTCGGCGGAGTCATGCAAGATGAGCCATATCGAGCGAGTAGCAAGGCCATCGAGCCATCTTTCTCTCTTCAAGTCCATGCTGTTCACACATTTCCTTGCCTTGCTCAGGTGAACATGTCAATCAGCCCGGCTGGAAGAGAACTCAATAGGAAGCAAATTTGTGACTCAGGAGCACATTGTCAAATCACAATTTCCAGAAGGCATCTCCACCAAGGTTTTGCATTTGTCCGGCAAGCTAGTAGTATCGCATGCAGCGATATGAATAATATGTTCTGCCTCCTCCGTTCAGTAACACACGGCCTAACAGCACGTTTCATTCGCATACATGGACTTTTTCTGTACATACCATGTTCGGTCAACAATTCCTTTACCGCATGATGGTGCTGTATCAGGCCCAATCCAGCCAACGCCGTAGCTGTCCATATGTTGCCTCCTGGACTTGATTGCTACAAAGACAGTCGGTGAAGCACAACCACCCATCCGCATGCGTAGCAAATCTGCCGTTTGGCAAGGCCCCCCACAATCACTCATTCACGAGCGCCTTTCCCCTTGCCCGCGTGAAGTCGCCTTTCCCTCCACCTCTTCTTCCCCACCCTCGTCTCATACAGCGGCGCCACAGTCTCCACCTCCTTGCCTCCGGCCACCAACCCGTCTTTCACTTTTGCCCGATACACATCTATGCTGTGCTGTAGAAACATGATTCGCCCCGCAAATGTCCTGCTCGCGCCCCAACTGATGCGGTAGCCCATCTCATTGATCTGCTCTTCCTTCTTCCTCGCCTGTCTTCCTAGGCCAGGGACTACAAGTTCGCCTTCTCGACCCTCGAGCATGGGGACTTGGACTGTTGTAGTGCCTACTTGGCCTTCTGCCTCTCCTTCTATTTCGGCCTCGTCTCTATTCTCCAAAAATCGTCCCCTTGCGCCCCTTGATGATGGGGAGAGCTGCATCTGCACGGGATACCAACTCCGCGGATACACTGAGTTGTTTTTTCGGTAAGAATCGGGCACTTGTTGGATAGGGCACTCGTGAAGCGCCATCTTGACGCGTACTTTATGGCTACTTCGGTCGGGATCCTCGACAGTAAAGAACTTACGTTGCTTGCCATCGGGGAGTTTGCCAAAAAGAGAGGTATGCTCAGGCTTTTTATCCGGGGATGGTGACGAATCCTCGTTCTTCGTAGGTACAGCCGTTGAAGCGGAAACAGTAGTATGATTGGGTAGCCCGTTGATGCCATTTTGAAGCTGTGGAAGCATCGAGGAGCTGTAGGGGTTTGGGGGAGTGGGGTATGCTGGATTCCCATGGAAGACGTTGGATGGACGTAATGGAGCAGGTGATGGTTTGGAAAGTCGCTGGCGTTGGTCGAAATCACCATTCACTAAGAGATCCAAAAGCATTTGCCGTCAGCCTACGCCTTTTTGGTTTGGTTGTACTGAAGTTTGAAGGTTTTCAGATGGTGTGCAAACAATGTTGAATGGTTCTAGGGTAGCTCTCATGCTATCGTAGGTAGGATGTACAGGATTGGTGCTGGCAGAAACTGGTCCAGCCAGAGCACAATGCTCGCCGCAGTCATGACAATTAGTGAAACATACCGCTGACGTCGTCTGCGCCTGGTTGGCTTCCATCTGGACGTGCGTGATGATGGTGCAACTGCGTTGAACCGGCCATGCTTATATTCGGAGGCGCCCGCTGAGGTAAAGATGGTGCCATTGCGTTTGTACTGGGTGGTGGTAACCCCATATCACGTGGACCAGCCATGTGATTACTAGGTGTGTGATTTGGAGCGACATTTTTCCGTGTGCTGATTTTAGCCATCCTCCTCACTCGTCTGCTCCGTAACCGTTGGTCCTGATTGCTGTTTCGCCAGCTATCCACGGCTCTCTGAATGAGACCTCTTTTCCCCCGAAGACATGGATTCAATTGTGCCAGAGCCCAGCCGACGGTGTTACATTCATTCTCATACTGAAGTCGGTTACCTTTGTAATTATCTTTGTTGCAACACGCTCGAGGGTAGACACAATTCTCCGTCCTAAAATCGGTTGGGAGAGAATCGGTATTGATAGATTCAACATCGCATCTGATTGTATATTCCATCTTGACTCGATCTCGTGAATACTCGAAAGCAATCCATTGCACGCCATTGCCGTCTTGGCGAACGACGAGGGGTGTGGTGGCTGGTATTGGTCCTGGCGCCGCATTGGGGTTGATACCCTGTCCGCCGGACTGATTGGTCTGTAGCCCGCTCCCGCTTTGTGATGGACCTGAAGACGTGCTGTGATTCGCATTCATCGCTCCCGGCGGAGATCTCTGTAGCGCTGCGGAGTCCATCGGTCTTTGTATACTAGACTCAAGCTTTGTCTGTTGACGTGGACTGTTGGTCATGCCGGCTGCGTGAGCGGCTGGCTGATGCGGCATTGGAGCTTGGCTTGATTGGTGTGGTAAAAGAGGTTGAGAGTTCATCATTTGTTGTTGCTGCTGCTGCCCAGTGTGCTGCGGGTACGCATTTGGTGGGACTTGAAATTGAGGATATCCGTACATTGATTGTTGCAGTTGTGGTGGGGGTTGCGTGTACAGCCGGGCGTGTTGGTCGTGGCCTTGTGATGAAGCTACCGAGACTGGAGAGTTTGACTGCGGCGTATGATATACAGGGGCTGGGTAGGGTCGTTGCTGCATGTGGGCAGCTGCCATGTTGTCGGGCGGATCTGGACCAGCAGACGAGAAGTGCCCCGGTATCGGCGCGTCGTAGGGAATCGCTTGATAGTATACCTCGGGAGGAACGTGACCGTTAGGGCCAGCTGGTTGCGGATATGGAGGCCGATGAAGCGGCGCACTGTGGTTTGAGGAGTGTGGAGATGGGTACGAGCCTGAATGGTGATTCTGATGGGGCGAGTTCGGATGCGATTGAGAGATGTTGGTAGGGCGGTGTTGCAATTGGTGTGGTATCGAGCGGTGGTGAGGCGGCAGAGGATGATGCTGTAGAGGCCGATACACAAATCAGCTGAGTGTTCCTCCAAACCTCATCGCTGTCATAGCACGAGACGCACAACGCGCGATCGCCGAAAGCCAGTCAAAACGTTCTTCTTGAAGTGAGGTTCGCGCAAAGCTTAGGCAGGGACGTTGAGGGTAGGGATGACCTCGTACATTGAATCTAGGATGTGCGCTGGTGCAGAGGGTGGTGGAGCGCGCCCAGTTTGCGAGGGATGGGTTGGGGCGTGAGGAAGGTCAACAATGCGCAAGAAGAATAAGACAGTGGGTAGGGGGCAGGGTTGGTGGTGTGGGACGTTATGTAGCGGACAGGGTTTTTCCTAAGGAAAAAAATGTAGCCCCGCCGTTGACAAGGAAGTGCTGGGAGGCTGCCGAAGTAGTCTCGGCTGCGGTGAGCATGTACCATGTATGTAGAGGCTCTAGCGGCCACTTTTCATGCACGCAGCAGCCAGCTGCGAGTATGCGGCGAATGTGCCAGGGTTGGGTCAATGTGATAGAGACGAAGGACAAGAGAAGTGAAAGGACCAGGAAACGGACCAGCAAAAGGAAAAGGAAAGAATGAAGAAGCTTTGGAAGTATAGAAAAGGCCGTAAGATACTTACGAGATCTCCCGCCGGCTCTTCCTTATAGACACCTCCCATAAGGTAATCAGCTAATCGATTTTCCGCTGAGCCTTGGAAATGCAAATGGAAATGGAAATGCGAAGGATTTTGGGTTACCGGACGGCCGTTTTGCACGTGAAATCCGTGGCGACCAAGGGCGGGCGCTGACTCGTGGCGATGAAGCGTAAAGTGTAAGAGTGAGCGGGAGCGCGACCTTTTTCCTGTCGATGCTCCCGTGCTGAATCGAATTGATAAATGATCGTTAAATGATCGTTAAATGATCAATAATTGATTAATCAAGTCGACGACGCTTATGCGGCCTGGTGGGAACTGGGCAATAATGGAAGTAGTAAGAAGTAATAGTGGTACTGGTGGGCGAGAGATTGTCATCACCACTTGGCCCGGACGGACTAGTGCGCCCGAGCTTTATCGCCCTGCCTCTGTGATGCACCGCTACGGAGTACTATGCTGTTGGCTGTTAGGCTGTTGAGATGGCATTCATTGCTGGCAAAAGTCGTGTCACTTTCTTCGCTAGCACCACAACAAAACGAGTGATTAAATTAATCGCAGAGGCGTATTCTGATACACGTGTGGCTGCTCTGCCTGCCTTAAGGCTCCTTCCAAGCGTGAGCAAGCGGCCTGCAACCTCCAAAGAGAAAAACGAGGGTGCCTTGTGGTTGGTTGAGTGAGATTGTTCATTGATCTGGGCCCAAATGTCGTGCTATTTTCCACTATCCCTTCATTAAAAGTTCGAGCCTATGTTTATGGGGAGCACAAATCACAGCTCACTGGACTTGCTACCTCAGCAAAAAGTCGTTTCGAAATGAAGCGGGGTGCGTGTTTCGGATTTCACAAGCTTCGACGCCACCGAACGTCGGTTGGGGAACCATCGGCTTCGCGTGCCTACGCCTCCGCTGGAAAGTGGCTATTGGCTGGCAGACTGCACCATGTTGGTCTTTGGGTAGGAGGAACCGAAGAGGTGAATAGCGCCGATGGGGAAGTCCATCTTGACTGGTCGGTCAGTGTGCAGAATCATGTCAGGGACACGCGCCTTTGTTGTTAGCCTCGGTGGAAGGTGAAAAGTGGATATGGTGAGTTGGTGGTACATGCACTGGGGGAAATGAAACACTTCGAAACGGTAGAAGGTTGAAATGTGTCAACAACGAATATGCGGGTCGCATCCATGAAAGCGATCGTGGCCTCGCGTGGGGAGGAGGGAGCAAGGCGAGTGGTAGTAAGGTACTTTACGGAGTAAGGGTCAGTGGCTGATCTGACCCGCCATTGGCTTGAGACTAGGCCGCTGAGGCCTGCATCGGCTCTTCATTCTCTGCGTGCCACTCCGTACTAGGTACCTAATAGTACTGTAGTGCCGGATAGCAATGGCAAATTGGCAACGGCGGGAAAATGGGAGAGGGCGGGGTTTTGAAAGCTTTGCGCGCAGGATGCTGACGAATGAGCGGCGACTGGCCTCCGTAGATGCCGAAAGACTGGACGATGTAGAGGTCGGTCTGGTCAGGAATACTCCAAACGCTCGTGACATATCAAGCGCTTATAGCAACATCCCAGCGACCGTTGCGACTAGGCCCGCAGCGGAAGCTTGCATTGTGCAGGGTAGATCTTTCCAACGTCTCCCCCTCACACTTCACACTTCATGCTTCGCTGGTGGTGACTAAAGTACTACTACTGCCTGTGTGAGGGGCCGAGGACCGGTCACGTGCCCTGCCCATAGCCATTGTTAGTGGATGCCCCTCGATTCAACAAGCGTGCAAGATCTCATCTGCATGACTGGGCACCTGTGCTATTGGGCCGCGGTAGCTATCTACGTACTCTGCTACGTACTGTTACGTGTGCTGTCTGAGATCTGCTGCGTGAGATGTGCTCGAGCCGCCGGTATGGAGCACGAGCGTTCGAGTCCTGCGGCTCCTGTTGGACAGGATTGGTTTTCACGCTTTGGCCCTGCGAGCCCTCAGTCGTGGGCTGCCTTGCCGATTGCTCGCATCATATGTGCTGTTTTCGTTTGCCCAGGAAGTGTACCGTGTGCCTTCGACGTCTGGATAAGCTCCTCCTTTGATTCATACTACCTTGATGACAATGTGTGTGCCGTTGGCAGTAGGCGAAAAACATTCAGGGTCATATCTGGCAGAGAATTCCCGAGCAATCACTATCCGCAAGGTCCATGTTCTACTACTTACAACATGTAAGTCTTATTGGTAAGCAGAGGCCATTCAGATGTGCGTTGCCGAGTAAAGATCCAATATGGTAGTAAAGTCTACAGCGAGACGATGAAGCCTGCTCTTGAAGGTTCGGAATGGATGCCCTCGCTCGGATTGAGAAGGTGGAACGTGAACGCCAACTTCGAGCAGGCACATCTGAGGGCTACGAGAGGAATCTACGCTCATCTCAGATGTGGTTTCATGTTCGATGATCAACGCTATCAAACTCTTCGATTATCTCCAGTTCGCCCCCCCTTGGCTACAGAATTTCAAGCTAGTTGATGCTTGGCTTCTCACTCACAGCTAGCTTGTCGACCACGGCTCGAATTCCTGTGACGATTTTGCTGCCTTCCAGAGTGCGATGATTTGGACAGCAAAGAGCACAGGTTCGTTGCTTGGGACTGACAGGCAAGGATGGAGAGGAGGGGTCTGCCGCTCCTTCCATGCACGCCACGGTGTATGGTGCGGGAAGACTTCTTTGGTGCAGATCTCGCTTGTCGAGAAGACATGGAGTTCTTCAAGCGGTTCGTTATCAGAGCATGAGGGTAACATGCCCAGCATATCAGGTTTGGAGCTGGTGTAGCTCTGGATTGGATAACCCGGAAATTGATTACAGCGTGTAGAGGATTGTGTTGGAAGAGATTCTAATACAGGACTTTATGTACTAGAGCTTCACTTCCGAGAACGGTGATGTCTGACAATTCGTAGATGGTACTGCTCGGACTGCCAGTCATCATTCTGATCGCTAGCCTGCCACCTGATGCTAAGCAGATGAAGAGTTGGCAGATCCATTGCGAATGCAAAGCTTTAGTCAGACTCAATACATCTACATTTCCGAAGTACAACTGCAGCTCAAGGACGTGTGAAGGTCTCCATCCCATTTCGCATATGCAAGCCTCGCAACGTGCATGCTGCAAGGGATCGATCTGCCACATCACCTACTTTAGAGTAGCCAAACAAGCGGGATGTAACCCTTTATGCGCCAGCCTTGTGTTATCAGACCGGCCGTGCCTCCGCAGACAAGCTTTGCTTAGGATGAGATTGGGCGTGAGGGCGTAGAGGGAAACAGGTTCAAGTCGTCCATCAGATGACTACCGTATTGTGCATACGTACTTTAGTGTCTATGTCAGGCTGGCTCCCGCGTATGAGCCACACCGAAGATCGCCGTGCATCAAAACTGTTCAATTCAAGATTCAGGCAGCGTGGATTCGAAACGAAAGTCTAACGGTACCAGTTGCCATTAATATTGCACGCTTGAAGCATGAAAAGCAATGCGAGTGCCGGCTGACGCTGGTAACCGAGGACTAGATCGCGTTTGTTAGTTCTGACTGCCTCTCCAGTATGGCATTCTACTTATCTCCGCCAAAAGAGATTGACTGCAAAATGTTCACGCTCACGCATTTCGCATTGACCTTGTTTACAACCCAACACAATGGACCGGGCTCACCGCCATGCAGGCAAGACACGAGTACATGATCTGGACGAGTGCTGCACTATGACGGGCAGCAACATCGGTGCCTTGGAACCAAAGGCCCACCACAGTCTCGGAAGCAGGGAGAGCGTTCAACATAACAGGGAGAGTTATACAACGTACTTACGTACATTTCATACGAAATGAGACACGTCTCATGGGGCGGCCAACGTGCGACGAGGAAGGCCCGCGAAAGAGATGAGTCTTGGTCTGGGATCGGGTACCATGGCAGGAAGTCCAGGTTGTTTCCTTGATTTTTTCGGCTCTGATATTAAGCTTCTCCATTTGATGTTTTGATCCATGGAGATGTTCTCCCATGTTCGATGTGACCTAGCTTCGGTCCCTGCGTGAGATTTTCATATCGGACTTCGGGGAAGTGCCCTTCCCACGTTTTCTTAGTGAACCACTTTCTGCTCATGACAATACCGCTTGAGCTGTGTAGGGCAGCCCAAAGCGGCTTGGTCTATGTCTATTCCGTTTGGCGTCCAGCTTCATTCACACCATTGTCCTCTCCTGATTGAAGTGTTCTGAGGGCGTTCCGAGCCTCGACTCAGCTTTCCATTCGGAGATCATTCTCTCCGCTGCTATCTCTAAAATCCCAACAATCAGCAGACGGCCTACTTGGGAAACCTGTCACTTTAGCAGGGTGTTCAGCATCCTTGTAAGAACGTGGAAACACACTCCGAGTCAAACTGTCAAGCTATATACTTGTTGAAAATTGCCGGACGTACGGCATCACTCAATGCAGATCGCATCACTGTGACAAATACCCACAAAAGGCACACACCCTTCCTTCAAGGTAATCTCTAATCATCTACGTTCTTCTTTTTGAACAAGCCCTGCTTTCCACCTGAAATGCCTTTTTCCTGTTGAAGAGCGTCTCTATCACAAGCAATGGGCCCAGGATCCTCATTCCCTTCGAAGATTTCCCGCCGCATTTGATGTCAGCAATGAATTCCCCCACGATGACCAGCGACCCACCATCAACCATGGACGAAGTCTCATCTACCACAGTCAAAACTACAATAACAACGGGATATATAAGAGCATAGCCCACAACGTAATAGCCGCCGTTATTAGAGCAACAGCCATATGTAATGCGACGAACGCTATGAGGCGATGGCTTTGACAAAGGATACAGGGCATAATCAACTACAATCTCAATGCCGAGCTCATCCAGATGACCGAACAGCTAGAAGAGATGGGTTTGAAGTAAGATAGCTTTGCAAGCACATACAAACGGAATAGCAAGACACGAACAAGGAACTACTTGGCGGGAAGACCCATAGATAGATGGGAGTCTTCCAGGTGCGTTGCGCTTCCATTGCTTGCAAGCCCGTACAAGAGCTGACCTGTACAGGACCCAGAGGACCAACTCTGACGTTGCCATCCACTTATTGTTATGAAACAACAGGGCTGCCTACAGAAATGAGAATTTCTACATCAGAGCGTCCAACACGCCCAACAGCATGGCTCTTTCTTGCACGCGGATTGCCCTACTCAAGCTGCTCCAGAGACTCTCTGTAATACCATGTCATTGGCTTCCGACGAAACGGAGCTGGGCCGGGTCCAAGGTTGCTTATGATCTGGGGGATGATACCGTAGCTGCCTTGGCCTGTTCTGACCATAAGCCCGACACATTGACGACAAAGATGGAGCTGGTCTCTGCTGGGGGTATCCAGATAACGTGTGGCGTGATGTTTTTTGGCAGATTAATTTTGAAATTTACAATGAATTGCTACATCGTACTGCTCATGCTCATCCTCTCAGTCCACTGACTCCCACGTAAAGGAGGTCCCAATCCTTGGCCCTGGGTTCGGTTCGTAGGACAATCTTGCTATTCAGCCACCCCAACGCGGTTACGAACACAAAATAGGAAATGGCATAGTGAGATGGTGAATGAGGTGTTGCTTGGAATGGACACGAATACGGTGCCTGGCTAGGTCACAATCTTGTGTCGGAATTGTAGAATGTCTTCAGATTCATACCTAACGCTCTTATGTAACGCTCCTGCCTATTTTCAGTCTATTGACAAAGGTAACGCACAATCAATGAGGCGGAGATACTAGCAAACGCTTCAGATCAGGCCAACGTCCCTGTTGTTTTGCGAGCTGCTGCACCACTACGCAACAAGATCGAGATCCGCTGACATATTCATGACACCTAGCAACCCTGCATGAATGACTAAATCCCATGGAGGAGCACAAGGTACTAGCATACCTCTTTTTCCAATTCTCCAAATTTACAGCCTTGAGCCATGAATGACCTTGTAGTCCACGGCGAGCTCACGCCCTCCATCGTTGATAACCAATACACGCACGCTGCCACGCCCATTGGCAAACGAGTCGTTGAGCCTTGACCATAGCCCGCCTTGATCGATGACGGGCAGACCTTGCTTAACATCACCAGTCTCGGTCATGGCAACAACCCGGCCGTCATCACGCATGTCAAGGACACGGTATTGCTTGAAGACTGGGCCGAGCATGTTCTGAACGATGACAGATGGCGAAGGATTCGATACGAAGCTAGACTCTTCATGAAGCTGCTTGGTGAAGAGGTCGACGCCGAGATAGCGATGCTGGCCGGTTTGAGCAGACGTCGTGATACGAATGACTTGGCAGGGACGGCCTTGGAGGATCAAGAGATCACCAATGCGGATATGGTGGCAAGGAATCGTGATGGTCTCGGATGCTCTGCCACGGCGTTCAATGTAGCGAACAGACTCATGATGACCCTCACGAATGCGATGAGGGCCACGCTCACGATCCTCCTTCTCGATGATCACCTCGCGCTCATGTTGAGGAGTGAAGGGATGGAAGACGCGGTCAGCGGCTTTCTCAAGGCCATGACGAAACGAGTGGTAATGACCTTCGTCGTCGTAGTAACCCATGCCTGATCGATGTGGTGGGTCTACTGTTGTTTCTGCTTCGATTCGTTCTTCTCGAGGGTAATGGCCGTGGCGTTCAAATTCGACGCCGTAGGTTGGGTTTACGCGTCGACGATATTCGCGTTCAGTGATATCAATCTCGTCTCCTCCGCGGCGAGGAATTTCGACGTCGATTTGAGTATCGGAGTAACGGCGGTCGTAGTCTCTGTCTCGGTGGAGGCTGGGTAGCACGTGAATATTAGAGTCAATCTAATCTAGCAGGGTATAAAGCAGTCGATGTAGATTGGTGGGCTTACTGGTCTCTTGTGATTTCTACTTTAGCGTGTTGTCTGTCGTGGCGACCGTGCTCGTGATGGTCCCCGTCGGCGTAGACAGTCACGTCCTCTTTGCGGCGCGGACGGCGTTCACGATCCTCTTCACGGAAAATGACCTCTTCCTCGTCGGATCGAGTACGTCGATCCTTGTGGCCTGGAAGAGACGCAGAGAAGGAGGAGTACTTGGCTTCGTGACCTTCCCGTCCGACGCGCTGGTGAGTCTCTCCTTCTACTCTGACTTGGGTTGTTGTTTCTTCAGCAGCAGCGTCGTTCCGGTACGACGACGGAAAGATGCTGAAAGGGACCGGGACTCTGGCGTCAAAGTCCAGATTGACGGAGAAGGGGGAGCCTGGTCTCGAATGCCTTTCGAGCCGTTACGAGAACGAATCGAAAGGAAGACAAGAGGAGACTCTTGCTTCTTCGAGGGGGGTAGGGGGAGGAAGGTGGTATCGACTTCTTCGCAATGACTCAATGCATAGACGATGTAAGATTTGTCAATTCGTTGATGTATGAAGGGACTTCAAAGACCAATTGATACTGTTTTGTGAGAATTAAGAGGAGCAGAAGATCTCGGACTTTGTTTGGCACGGAACTTTCTTGGCGCCCCTGTGTATCCTCGGGCAACCTCCAAAGATTGCGCCCCCAAACTCTACACTACGTGACGACTAACTTATCGGGCGTCTTACCATTCTCTATCTACCGACTTTCTCTCTAGGGCTCTAATATTTTATTGTGGTCGTTGTCTACCAGTGCACTCGCGGTTGTCAAGGAATGAAAAACGACTTCGCTTGCCGTGCTGTTGGGCTACATTTCAGATGGTTGCTGTGGCCAGCACTTTTCGTGGCTGACGCCCATTGGCTTTCTCCCTTGAGCTTTGTGCCCTTTAGTCATCTATCAAACCAATGGGTGAATGCGGGAATGGCTTCCTGCATTTGTGCAGTTGATCGTGTGATTACCATGCATAAGCAAATGGCTCCATCACGTCTGTTCCAACCTCCTATTTCGACAACATGTTCCCTTATTGAGTCAAGTACGAAGGTTGCAATAGATCTTAACCCTATGGCTAAGCCATGCCGGATACTCTGGAATCGGATCGTCTGCGTCCTGACTGAAGGGGCTACACTTCACCATTATATTCAAGGACTTGTCCTTGCTTACCTATCTAGGAGATAAATATGAGCAGCCACCGCGTGGAAAGGGACTCTCTAGATACACCCAGCAAGCTATGCACGCTTAAGATAAGATACAACGTCTACCAAGTCTTTCAAATGACGCCAGTCAAGTAGAATGGAAATACTTGATCATGTCTGTCACTGTAATAGACCACCTCTCACGGAACAAGTATCAAACGAATATGGGCCGGATAGCAGGTGCTTTATCATATGTCTGTGGAAGCTATTATGGGCTTGGACGAGGTAAGAAGGAACAAACGACATAGCTGCCCGACGAGGCCGCCTCGCTGATCAAGCATAAGCAAGTCTCAAGGATCGACCGCTGATCTGGACGTTGCTTCACACTGGCAGTACCGAAGGTACTGAATTGAGGGGTAGGTATGTCGTTTAGCGGCGGCTCTGTGTACAACATCAAAGATTTGCTGACCGATCGTGTAACAACATTATCATCAGGCAAGGAAGGCGTTCAAGGCTATTGGGATCCTGTGGCAATTACAGTAATGTCGGTAGTCGGTAGTAGCAGTGTAAGGGCTCCTAATTACTCCCGTTAGTTCTATGGAAGACCCTTGCTGCCATCAGGAAAGGATGCGTCATCCGTCAGTGAAAGATATAATTAGACAAAACCCCCACCAGGATTTCCTTCTTCAATTGTAAATTCGTATTAAGCACCAGCCGCTACACTGAATAGAAGTTTGGGTCGCACCTGCGAGTACCCACGTTCGAGCATCATATCGAAAGTTCATCCCAGCCTTGCACGCCCTGCTGCAGTGCAGCGGCGCGGTTCAGCCCTCAACCTGTGCAACCAACGTTACACATATAGTCTCTGCCATACTACCCCCAGGGTTTGACTTGGTCTACCAAGTCTCGTGTGATCACAGCATGCACACTGCGAGATAGGGATCCTGCATAGAATAGTGCGCTCGCTTTCGCTTTCCGGTCCACCACAGATAAGCTAGTATTTCCAAGGCCAACAACGAGAACGACACATTCGAGCAGAAGCCGCAACGCAGTCGACATGACCTCGGGATATGGTCGACCACTCTCCCCACCCCGAACCAACCGCTACCATCCTCCAGCGGGACTACCAGGACGTACATCCGCCAGTAGCTTTTTCCCCTCCTCAACGTACGATCCATATGTTGCGCCCCTTCGTACAAGCAGGGATTACGTGTCAGGCCCTCGGATAAGCGATGAGCGTATAGCTGCTCCGAGACTCCTTCCTCTTAGGACGCGGAGTCCTCCACGCAGGTCCTCGCTTGACGATTACGACGTTCCTCTGCGCGTTCGTCCTCGACCCCAAGCGCTGGAGCCCGAGGCTCCAAGAACTCGGAGGCCCTTGAGCATGGTTGCCCCTAGCTTGGCTGGCCCAAGCTCGCCCACCAGAACCACCCGGCCAATCATCACCAGTGCTATAGCTAGACCTCCAAGCCCCATCACCAAATCTCGCCGCGATCGCCGAGATGAAAACTACGAAGTGCTCCCAGCTTCATCAACGTCAAGGCGGCACCATCAGCGCCATTCCTCTTTAAATACAACAGATCCTGGCCGACTGATGGCTCTTAACAGAGAAGCGAAGGAGAACTCGTACCGGGTATCCGGCTCGAACAGGCCGCCTGTTAGAGAACGTCAGGGTGAAAACGACCGAGATTACGGTTTCGAATATACCGAAGGTCGAGAACCAAAGTTGCAGGATCCAGCATATAGACAGCGTTCTCGAAGAGACAGCTTCGATACTACTCGACCGAAAAGCATGATCGTTGACAACGGCTACATTGCTCGGTCCGAGAGACCTCCAGGTCCTCCCGTATCGTCAAGAGGATTTGAGAATATCGGAAGATCAGACAGTCTACGACAACCACCTCGTGCCAAGGACGAAGAGCGTGTTTCAAAGGACTACGTGCGTGGTGACCGTGATATTAGCTCCCGAAAACCCGCTCGCCCTGAGATTACTTTGCACCAACCGTCTATCGATGGGTATCCTCCTTATCCCGAAGAATCACAACATCATCGATCTCGCAAACCTGCGTCTGAAGACGATAGATTAGAACCAAAGATTCGCCCACGCAAGCAGACACTAGAAGAAGACGATAGATTAGAACCAAAGCCACGCCCACGCCAGCAGACACTAGAGGAGGATGACAGATTAGAGCCCAAGGCTCGTCCACGCAAGCAGGCATCTGAGGACGATCGCCTCGGCTCAAGGGCACGAGATGTCCACGATGATCGCAGTATCGAAGACCGCCCAAGGAGACATCGACACAAGCATCACCGCAGAGATCACGACCGCCATCGAGAAGACGATGAGGCAGATGGCAGAGAACGCAGGGTGCGGGATGAGCCACGGGAAAAGCGAGACAGGCCAGACAATGGGGGTCCAAGTAATGGTTTATTAGCTGGAGCTGCTGCTGCAACAGCTGGCGCAGGTCTCGCCGCAGAGGAGGTTCGACGACATCGTCACAAAGACAGGGAATTGCTAGACGACCACAAGGATAGGGGGCCACGAGACGACTTCAGAGAAAGGGACTCACGACAGGACCATAGGGACAGAGCGCCACGAGATGACGACAGAGATAGCCAATCACGGGTCGACCTCCGAGACAGAGATCCACGCGAGGAAGGCGATCTTCGTCCGCGAGGGGACTTGAAAGACAGAAATTCACGTGAGGAAGGAGATCTTCGCCCAAGAGTCGACCTTAAAGACAGAGATCCACGTGAAGAAGGAGACCTCCGCCCAAGAGTCGACCTTAGGGACAGAGATCCACGCGAGGAAGGAGACCTCCGCCCAGCCAGACGCCCTCGAGACCATCTGCGAGACCCCAACCGTGATCACTTAGACACAGAACCTGTCAGCACATCTCTCAGCATCAGCGAACGAGAAGATCTCGAATACCAAGAAGCAAGAGAGGCATCCCGCCGTGCTAAGGAGCAGGCCGAAGCATTCGTAGGCCCAGTAGAGCCAGTCGTGCGCGAACAACGATCATTTGAACGACGTCCCGAAGATGACGCACTCAGACATCATCGCAGTTACCGCCCTCACCGCCATCACAGCAGCACACGCGATCATGATTCCTGGTCTGAATCTTCCTCTTCCTCGTCCAGCGACAGTGACGATGATGGATATCAGCGTCCTCCTCCTCGGGTCGTAACGCCCGCCAATGAAGAAAGATCCGAACCAAAGCCTGCCCCGAAAGGCATCCTCCGCAAACCGCGCGAGCAGTTCCCAGAATATCCAGCTACCGTTCGGGAGGGCGTTGCACCGCACAAAGACGACAGGAAGAAAGACGTGCCACCAAATGCGCGCTGGACTAAGATTGACAGACGACTAGTGAATCCAGAAGCTCTAGAGCAAGATGGCATCAGATTCAACGAATTTATTGATCATGTGATTGTGCTCAAAGTGATGGACAGGGAGGAAATAGAAAAATACACACAGAAGACAGCGGAAATCAGGGCGAACAGGCGACTGCTGACGGGACCAGAGACGTACGCTCCTCCTCCCCCTCAATCCGATCAGTCACTTTTGGATCCGCCGGTGATCGAGCGGGGCGTGAGGTTCTGAGATGGAAAGCTGAGATGAAAAGCTGAGAGTTGAGGATGAGCTTGGAATGGCAAGATACCGGTTCGGAGAATATGGCAGGCGACAGAGGAGATTCTGTGATAGATACATGCTGCTGACCTTGGTCATGGTGGAAGCATGCCATCGTTTTAGAGATCAGACAGATATTTGAGAAGCAACAAAATCACATACGCATATCGCCAGAAACCTCTGACGCGGCATACCAGCCAACCTCGTTGACTGACTGTCAGGCTTGGAAACTCTAGGCGGTATCTGATACACTGGAGTGTTTGTCCCACAAGGCTATGCCGGCTTGACTTTTTCCACAGTAGACAATATCAATCAAATGGGGAACGTCTACCTCCAAGTAAACGCAAAGACAATCGGGTATTACATGATCTAAAAAACCTTCCTTTTTCGTGAGGTGTTGGATGTGGTATGATGCCGCATTCCCCTTCCAAAACGGGATATACTTGCCCTGTAAGGACTTGTCCGGGGCGCATCGTGATCCAGCATTTGGCGTGTAGAGTAGATTATATATATTCCCCATATCATCTGCGCTTACATGCCGATATCGAAGAATCTCACATCGTTAAACTCCTTATTGAAAGGCGTGTAATCTCAATCAACTTCCTAAAGGCTATACATTTACAGTATTCGACATGGTCACATCTTGCGCCCGGGGCGTTCAGTTGGGGAGGCAAGTATATGTAGGCAAAGGGGCTGTAGACGTAGTATTCCCCTTCAAGACGTCTGGTAGCGCTTTCAAACAATGAACGTTGATGATGGTATCCCATCTCCCTTCCAAGACGGAACGCCAGTTCATTGACACAATACGTTACCGGCCATGCCACGCGTCTAGGTGGAAGATGGAAGATATGTACGTTCATTTTGAAGAAGATGAAAAGGTTTCTGAATCCTTCTCAAAGCTGCTACCTATAATTGCGAAACTGGGACCGTAAGTGCGCCACGTCTTCAGATTTACTTGACACCCATCTATGTTATCACTGCCACCAGGACAGCCGCAGCCAGGGGTATCGAAGCCATCAAGGAAGTTCTACTCGATGAGAACAAAGGTTGTGCGGCGGAAGTCAGGTTAGTGAAGTAGACATCCTGGAAGCTGATATTTGTAGTGTTTGCGCAGTTTTCCGGTGTGACCTTCTCCACATCTTCTGGCTTCGCAAAGGTTATATCCACGCACTGTACGCCCAGATTGTTAGCATTTGCCCATATCCTCGTCTGATTTCCCTGACTCACATTATACAAGGCCGCTCCATGCTGCGCCGCCTCTATTATCTGAATTGTCGCATTTGCTCCCACAACCGCAGTATAATTGACCGGCAGTGGCACCTGCGGTATACAAATACTACCATTGTATATTGTATTCTGCGGCCCCACGATGGCGAAAATGGTTTGCATCGGTAGCGAATAATTTAGTGGGACGGTGTCAATACCGAGATTGATATACATCAACGCACTCGAATGTCCTTGGAACCAACCGGGTTGGAGACCGATGGCGCCGCCGCTTACAGGCCATTTGGTTCGATTGGTTGACATGGGCATGCCACCGCCTGTTGAATATTAGCTACGAATAGCTGATGGTGGGGGCTTTGGATCGTACATGGGTAGATCCATTGCATGCCATATGGGTAGGTATTGTTGTCGCCCACTCCGAGACCGGCATTGCCAATTACCTCTGGCGGAAAGACGGTGCCGTTAAGGCCTGTGATGGAGCCGTTTGTGTGAAGGTTGTCGCCCCGCCAGCCGGGATACGTGATGACTGTATGGGAAGAGACGATGGTGGACAAGAAAGAGAGGAGGGTTGTTGCAGTGGGGAGTAATTGCGGTGCACCGAGCATGGTGAGGGTTATGGGTGGACAAACAGAAAGCCGAGCTGTGGATTTGCTGTTGTCGGATAGACCAGCTCGACGTCCTGGAGAGTGAGAATGCTGAAAGCGGCTGGGCGACAGTGTAGTTCTAGGTATTGGAAGATGTAAGAATAGATATTTCTATGGAGAAGAAGTGGAGAGGAGAGGAGCAAGTAACATACTCAGCTGTAGCCGCGCCAGCATGGGGGGCAAGGAGGCACATCGACCAAGCATTGGCCGGTGCCAACCTCCTCCCTGAGGGACCTCATGGCTGGCGGCAAGCTGATTGGAGAGGAGAGAGGTCGGCGGTTGCAGGGCTTGCTCAGCACTCTGCAGGCTTGCATGCAGCGTGAGCAGGGTCGGACCAATGAAGAGGCAGATGTGGAGGGTAGTGGCCATAGCCTCGGCGCTTGCCTGCAAGCTCTTACACAGTAGTCTTTCACGTCAAGTTGTACCGTGCGACCCTCAAACTTCGGAGAGTCTAGGTATTTCTCAGCACTCTGGAGGACTTCGACATCCGACGCTACCTTGGCATTATCGATGCTTGGCGCTTGCTTTGTTCTAGGTATGCTCTTGCCGACACCTACTTCAGCATCCAAATCTACTGAGATGCATCAAACATTGGAGCTGATCAGATCAGCCTACTTGACCAGCCAGGTCTTACTTTTATCGCCTGATCGCAAGACGATATGATTGAACTCGACGAATTCCGCAAGATCACTCCACGGAAGCTAGCCTTCGCTTATGCTGTGTGGCTGTCAAGCAACCAGTGCCCTTCAGATCAATGCTTTGCATTGCACCTCTTGGTCAAAGTCCGAGACCTTGCTACGGAGGTTGACACCAAAAGTCTTGAGCATGCGCTAACGGGAGGAGCACCAATCTTCTAAGGATGGTTACCCCGGAAACTGCACCCTGGTAGGGGAGTCGATCCCCGGAAGCAAGCTAAAGAATTAAGGCAGCCTAATCCCTACAGACTTGGCGCTTGCTCAAGACTTTTGGTTCATATTCGAGAACAAGGCAAGTGCAGTGCTTTCTTCCAATTCATGAACCTAGAAAGTGGTGAATTCTTCTCAACCTTCCCAAATATAACATGGTAAGGTGAAAGCGAGATCCACTTCATTCAGGTCTATCATGACTCGCAAAAAGAAATCATCTGCCCAGCAGAAACGTCAACAAGTTATGGATCCTTCTGGCTGGACACACATTGTCAAAGGCCCTAAAAGTAATATGGCTTCCATCTCAACACCGCCATTCCAGCGCTTAGAGACGGCCCTCACGGTGGAGGACTACTCAAATCAGTTTTACAACCTGTACACTACTCGTTGGCAATCATCCCCGTGCTTGTCGGAACTCAAATGTGTTTTCGAACAGGGTATACTTACGGCAGAGCGTATCATTCTCACCAAATGTGTCTGCCTGGGTCTCGGAAGCCTCACAATGGGCACTCCAGACTCGTCTTATCAACTTGCCGCTCTGATCACCATGCTTGAGTTGCTAAGTATGCATCTTGGTGCATCTTCAACATCTATAAGAACTCCGGCTTTCCCCAAATTGATGCTAACGCAGAACATAGGCGTGAAGTTCGACATACAAGAGGTCGTTTTCCAAGATCCTGCCTTCAATGCTCAGGACAAAGCCTTCCTGACAAGTCATGGCTATACTGTCCTTCAGGACCCAGAAGCTTTCTCAGAAATCGACGACAACACCTTTCTCTTCGCTCCACACCTCGAAGCTGGGGTACTAGCTACGGCGCTAGAGAATAGCATACCTGCAGTATGTATCAGCAATAACATGAGTCACTATTTCGATGGGTAAAGCATCGCCCAAAATCAAATGAAGCCGAAGTGCAGCGCTCATTCCATGATTCCAGTCTGTATCGCAGTTATGCCGAAGCGAGGAACCCAAACTGCGCCGGGATCTTCGAGCATTACTTGAGCCATACTACCTCAACGGCGATGCCAGAAGTCGATCGAACGACATGGGCTTGCGAAACGAATATCTACTGGCTCAATGATACGCTTGATAGACTCTGCTGAATCTGCCATGCTCTTAGCTATGGTAACATAGAGTAATGTAACCATTGTGATTGTTCAATGAAACGGTTTCAGTGGCCTTTGTGCTCGAGTACAGCAGTCGCCGCCAGATTTCAGGCTATGTCCCAATCGTTAAGAAATGTCTGTATGGATCAAGAGGTTGTGGTAATTTAACTCGATGTATCTAAGCTTAAGAGCCCCCAGGCCTGCTTGACTTTGTCTGTACGCGCAAAACAGAGTCTACGCATCAATCTCCACAACTTCACGGAATCCGCTTTCCTCTACTTGATGCCAAGACACATCCAAAGTAGCCGACGACATCGAGAATGGATATTATGAGACGTTCTTACCCGATGCTATACAGCCTTTCCAAGTTCTACGACTATGTCTGTACAGTAGAAGAAAGACAAATCACTCAGATGTGGATTAGAGGCGCGAACCCGAGACCGGCAAGTCTAGTATCCATCACCCTCGCCGGCGCCGTAGCTAACATCATGCGTGGCATAACCCCTGGTCAATCACTGATCTCATATCGCCGCTCTCGACATATGCCCTACCTCGCCAAAATAAGATTCTCACATGGCTTCCATGCTCGAAAGAGAGGGCCGTCGGTTGCAGTGAGAGTTCAAATTTGCCAGCGAAAAAAGGAAAGCAGCCGCATCTTGGCCATCGGACTCATGTCCCTGCGTGGAGGCTCACAAAGGTTCAAGCGGTGGTTGAGATGCCAAGATCGATGACATGAACGCTATGCTATTGAAAAATGCGTACTAGCCTACGCCTTTCCAACCTGCCTTTCGTCATGCCATCCTCATATAATCACCATGATGCCATCTCAGCCGTAACGCCTCCTTAATGAAAAACTCAATTACACGTCGCTGTCCGCTTGCGTTGCTCCCTAATGCCGAGTTCCAAAATCCTTGGCTGCAGAATATATACATACCGCAATGTATATCGTCATGAACTGCTAGAATTGATGGTCTTTCCTCCACAATTCGGAATCGTTAAACCTGGCTTCAGCTTCCGCCCCGGATCCATCAAGCCCCATTTGTCCTCCCATTCTTTGCCTGGCGTGTTCAAAGTGACCTTCCATGGCTCATCAAAGGCTTCGAACCTACAAAACGACCTGTCAGAAAAGTTGCTTTATTGTACCCTAATCAATCTGGGTATATCTTACCAAAAGAAATTGGTGCCGTTAGCCAGACTTTGGCAGATGAATTTGTCCATAAATGTATTCATCTGCGATATTCCCGCCACACTTCCCGGCGAGCAGGTAGTAGTGGTGGCCTCCCCGCAATCTGTACCACCTCCACTCGGCCATCCCGTTTCTGAAACGACGTTCTTCGTCTGGTCTGTGACCAAGACTGTATCCTTTTCTTGCCAGAAATTCCATGTCCAACCCGCTGCTACGTCTGCAGCGACACCTGCAAAGAAAGGATGAATGTTGGACATAACAAAGTCGGTATCTCTAGCGAGGTCAGCGGTCCAGTCATCGCCTAGATCTGACGTTGCAACTGGAATATCAATCTTCTGTGAGGTAAGATTTTGCCTGACACCGCTAAGTATTGTTCCCAGTTGGGCCTCCGTCATGTCTTTGCGGTAGAGCACCTCGTTTCCAACTATGACACCAGCGAACGGGGCCGCGCCAGCTTTCGCCAGAATATTGTACATAGCGCTGAGCCCACGGTCGTTGGTTGTTGAGTTATTGTCAAGCCAGACGCCAAGCCAGACTTTGATACCCCGTAGCGCAAGTTTGTCAATTGCGTGAAGAACCATCTCTGTTTGATTACAATCTGTACCGTACAAACGGATAGTGTTGGTAAGCTGTGAGAGTACCGCCACGTCCATGGTGACATTGTCTTGACTTGGTGGATTGGTGAGGCACGCAGGGTATTGGGCATTGAACGGCGTATAATCCATTCCAGGGAAGACCTTGTGAAGATGAGGGTTATCCATTAATTTCTTGATCTCTGGCGAATCCATATCCAGATCGCTGTCAGTTTTCGTATTTGAAGGAGTCGAAGTGTTATCAGACGACGTATTGGACCTGCTGTTATGAAGGCCACCAACTACTCCACCTACAATAGCACCAACGATGATCAAAAGGCCTAGGATCCCAACGATCCATCGCAATTTCTTCCTGCCCAATGTTTGCTTGCTAAGCCATGGACTTTTCTCGATAACAGCGTCCTCCATGCCGGGTCCCGATGATGACCCAGGAACAGGGCCATACTGACCGCTAGGATCTCGAGCACCGTTGGGAATGTTATTGTCCCGGCCTACAAGGCCTCCAAGGGCGCCCAATACTCCTCCCGCAGTAACAGCACCGCCAGCTCCATCTAGAACACCCTCGTGCGTTCTACGATCCGATTGATTACCCAAGCCCATGAAAGACCTCCTCGAACGTAGCGGTAGCGCTGTGCCTTCGTCTGGGTCATCCTCAATCTCGTCTGGATTTATGTCACCTCGAGCAACTCGAGGGTCCCATGCCGTGGAGAAGCGCTTGTAGGGATTGTCAGTAAAAGAGCCACGGCCATTGTCGTATACGTCTTGTGGAGGGTACTCGGCCATTGGAATGCTATACTGAGAGCGGCGATCAGCTCGCGGAGTGAGATCTCCTGGAGAAGGAATGTCTGAATTTCTCCTACTGTCGAAAGGGTTGGATCTTCCTGATAGAGCGGGCGATGAGAATGGATCCCGTCCATAGCTCCCCCGGTTGCTGGGAGGCGGTGCTGGTACGTATGGGGTTGTACTGCCGAGTGTGTCAAAGTCACGTTCTGGGGGAAGTCCACGAGCACTTCGGGGTATATGTTCAAGTGACCTGAGTGCTTCCATCCCGCTTTCACGCTCATTGATATTTGCAATTCCATAGGCAATTCCCGCTATACCACCACCAGCGGCTTCTCCCATGTTATCTGCTCCCGGTGTTATCGTGGATGCAGTCCGATTTGAAGTTGAGTGATCTAGGCCCCGACTTCCGTACGTAGCATTCTGGGCTTGTGTCGTCTCAATGCATACTCGAGGGCGTGGAAAGGGAGGGTTCGAGTTGGTAGAATCGGCAATCTGATGAGCAGGTGACAGTTTGGCCTGATGAGCAGGAGGTGGTGGTGGGCTGTCGTTGTAGTGCCTTGTGGGAGAATCTGTATATGCTTGGGGGAAGGATGGGTTCACGTTCCGAAAGGCGTTATTAGCTTGTGGTAGGTAACTATGCCTTTTTGCGTTCAGGGCATTCAGAGACGTCTCATCGTCATCACCGAAAGAGAAGGTACGACCTTGAGCTTGAGACATTCTACTTCGGTTCGCAAAAGCTTGAGGAATGTTGTCGAGGAAGAAGCGGCAAGAAGATAGTGGGATTGCTTGGGAAGCTTCGTATGCTCATGATAACAGGAACGGGTCAGCAGTGATAGTGAATGATGCTACGAGTACTACACCGTCGAACAACAAATGCTACGATTCAGGTTGGCATTCGATGACGCTGCAGGTGTCGTACTCCATAGAGTATCAAGGCTTCCTACTTTAAGAACATCAGTAGGTCTATTTTTAGACGCACGAATCGCTGCAGCAACTATCGCTCGTAGCCCTAAACCCTGCTCGAATCGGTCTAGCCACCCAGCTACGAGAGTCCCTCGGAGCCTCCGTGCAGGAAGACATCCAGGTATAGTCATGGTGCATCAGATGGATTTACATGGATGTTTGGATAGATAACTCATCCAAACGTCATTGATCTTCAAAGTACTTGATGGATGTTATAATTAACAGGTAATAACCCGTGGTGTAAGGCTCTATTCCGTGACTTGGGAGAGTTCTTTACAAATGCCACAAGACAACGATACGTACCTAAGGATAGGAGACGCTCCAGGAGAACGGCGTGTAAGAATGGATCAAATGCGCGCTCCGCTGTATGTATACATCTCAACAAAAAAGCGCAGGGGTATAATCTTCTCCCATGCCAGGGGCAAAATCCTAACTTAAGGAGATATTATGATGGGTATTGGATGTCACATGTCTCAACTCGGTATCCCAAACGCCTTCCTCAGCATACCAAATCTCTTCTTCTTCTCTGTGTTGCCCATGGCTAGGGGTGCCGCTGGTGGTGGAGGTGCTCCCTGCAGGGTCGTCCTTCTCATGCCTATGTCTGGTCGTCCGGCCCCATTAGCTGCAGCGGCACCGTCAGAAGTCCGCGGCCGGCTATCTCGGGTACTCGTCGCTACTCCCGGACTTTGTGGAAGCGGCCACGAATTGTCGTTCGCTCTAGGTACCGTCTTTGGCGTGTTACGCCTCTGCAGTTTGGGGCTTTTGGGGGAATTCTGGGCTGAGCTTATCCGTGGACCTATGGCAGGTCGTCCTGTCTGCGCCACGGGATCTGCTGTAGGTGAGTTTGGCCCTAGAACCCGTTCGCTCTTCGGAGCTCCTGTGGTTAGTGTCTTCTCAGGTTTCGAGCACTCGAGCGGGTTATCCCTTCTCGCAAGGCTTTTAGTATCTACCTTTTGAATCCTCGGTGGGTCATCGCGCTTTTTGCTGCCTAAACCACCGAAAAAGGAGCGTTTCTTCTTGTCCTTCTCGACCGCTTTCTGAGCTTGCAGACCAGAGCCGATGGCCATGGTAGGCCGGTCTCCGGATGCGACACGGAGGGAACCAGTCGCGAGAGTTTGACCTTCTGACTTTGTGTCCAAAGTAAGCTTCGTACCATTGGTCTTCAGCTTTGACGGTGTGGGCGCATTTTCCACAGAACTGTCGTCGAGGTCGGTAGAGTCTCCTTCGTCGATACGGCGCGGTATTCCACGGACTGGTGCCAAGTTAGCAGAGTCCTCATCGCTCGAGTCAGCAAAACGGCTGCTTTTTGCGGGCCTTCTATGATCTTCATCGCTAGAGTCACCGAAGCGGCTTGAAAAGCGTGAGTTAGGCTTTGGGTCAACGGGACTTGGCTTGGGCGATTTTCCAAACCCAAACCGTGCGGGTGACTTAGGACGATTTGAATCCATTGATGATCCTCGAAGCGATGTGCGAGTCGCGGGCTTACTAAAATCTATAGGATCTCGCATAGACCTCCGCATAGTACCACCTCCAGGACCCGAGGAATTGAATGGACGTCGAGCCGCCGATCCTGCGGGCGATGCGGTACGAGCACTCATAGAGCTCGCGCGGTTTGTGGGTCCTCGAGCATCCACAGATGATGGTCTCATTGTCCGTTTCATGGTATACTTGCCAGACGACGGTGCACTGGAACGCTGCTTTTTGAAGCTACTAGAAGAGTCACTGTCATTTCGACGTAGCGTAGGTTTCTTTGCTGGTGCCTTTTTTTTCGGCTGAGCTAAAATAGGTGCCAACGAGCCTTGAGGTACCCCAGCAGAAGAAGCTCGTATGTGGGTAGGTGCAGAAGGTGGGTGAGATTTGTTGGGGTCTACCATTGCCATAGCTGACATTGGACGATTTTTCTTCAGCGCACCCCGGGGCTCTGACGGTTGCAATGAAGCTCCTTGCGATCCACCATTCAATGCTGATTTAGGGAGAGGGCCGTCACGCATTGACGAGCGCATGTGAGGTACTCCCGTATTCTCAATTTGAGTCTTTCGCAGTGATGATTTGAGGGGTGCTCCCAGAGCAAGGACTGGCTTGGCAGTGTCGTTACTATACTGCTTGTCCGGCCAAGGACGTAACACGGGATCATTCGAGCCTGATGGGGATGGGAATTTTCTGGGAATTTTCTTCTTTTTCTCTTTATCAGAGTTGGTCCCTCTCAATGTTTTGTTTGGGATGACAGTCTCATCAAGTGCTCCTGGTACTGCCGCATGTTCCAATTGGCGTCGCTTTTCCTGTGATAACCCAGACCAATACGCCTGTGCCCTGTCCCATCCTTCGTCCGAGGCTGGCTCGGAAAGCTCACTCTCTTTCCGCGCCAAAGGGCTGAATTTGTTGGTCACCGCTAAAGATGCTTTCACAATGGGACTGGCAGGGGGCGATATGGCTGAGGTAGGTATTGGGCTTAGCGCAGGGCTTTCGACTATAGCGTTGATAGATCCGAAGCCGTCGCCATCAAGATCGTCCGGGACTTCAGCGGCATCACTGTAAATACTGTCGCCAGTGTCTTCAGACTCATCGCCACTGTGCGAGTCTATCTGGGTGCGTAACCCATCTGCGACCCCACCGACGTGCGGAGACCCTGGGTCATGCTGTGCAGCTAGAGCTTCCGGCTCTGGCTCTGCTAGTCCGACCGTTGCAGGTGTTATTTCCGTGGAGTAGTGCTCGACCGAAGGCGCAAAGTGAGATTGGACCTTGTGCGGAGGTCTGGTAGACTTAGGGAAATGGTCTGGCATACCGAGCCACTCTTGTTGGACTCCGCCCGCAATTTCCAGACCCGGTGTAGCTGGTTGAAGAGCGATTGAGGGCACAGGGACGTTCCGCTCTTCAGATGCTATACTCTCAGATGACAATTCTGTCGAGGCTGCTTCGCTAGTTGATATAGAAGCGAAGGTTCGCTGGGAAGCTTCCGCTTTGAGGGATGAAGGCTCTATTCCTTTCTGATTATCGAAAAGGTTTGCCTCGTCATCAGACTGATATCCACTCCCTTCAACGGATGTGACCTCCGGAGGTACAGGGTCACTGGAGCCCCCTTGCAAAGCTGGCCGGATGTCTGGTTCCTTTGCCTTCGACGCAGCATCCTGAGAAATGATAACTCCGACAACCTGATCACTGGAAGTGTTTATACTACGCAGCCTGTCTTGAGCCCAACCAACGCTTGGTGTCGAGACTGGCACATCGCCATGTGCGACCTCCTCGTTGTGATCTCGTCGTATACTGCCAAAGGAAGGTAGAGCCGGAGTGGGTTTTATAACACTATCTTGATCCGAGTCAACAATAGACCGTTTCTGTTTTTGTTCTCGTACCAAATCGAGCCAGCTCCTACCCCTCGGCTTCTTCTGAGGGCTCATCATCAAAGGTGAATCGGGAATAATGGGTGGACTCCCAGCACGACCAATGGCACCAGAATGATCGTCGAAGCTGACTCGCGCGCTCTTCTTACTCTTCGACGCATACCTCGATCCGTCGTCCGAGATGTTGGACGCACTATCTGAAGCTTCGCTTGCTGCAAACGCTGCACGGCGAGCGACAGGTAGGCTTCCAAGTGGCGAGTGCCCACGTGAAGGTGAATGTTTCAGTGCGGATTTTGCAGGCGATACCGAGCGTGCTGGCGGCTGGTGTTTGATACCATCCGGGGTTTCGTACTCCGGTTGAGAAGAGAAATGGGTAGATCGGGCTGGGCTCAGCGATTGATGTCTACTGGCGTCTGGGACATCTAGTGAACTACGCTTAGGGGTTCTAGACGCATCCGTTTGGCTTGCAGCTCTGCCATGCTGCGGGCTCTTTGACACCATTTGGGATACGTTTGTCGGTGCTGCTACACCCGTATTGCCATTTTGAGAGACTTGACCATTCATCGTCTTGACTGAGGGTCTCCTTTCTTCTTGTTCTTCGGCTTCTCTGTCCTCACGTACGACGGACGGCTGCTTCATCAACAGACCAGCTGCTCTTGTATTGTAGCTCCGGGGTCTGTCGTTTGTATTGCTGCGATCCGAAGTTACTGATTCAGTATCGGACGGGTACGCGTTCCCGAAACCATCACCTGCATCATGGACTTGAGGACCTGCGGCCGGCACGATCTTCTTTTTCTTCTTTTTGGGTTTGGGAAGCTCATTGATACCGCTCGGCATGGTCACAGTACTTGGGGATGGGGTAGATGATACGGGGGGTGGTTGCCGCTGAGGTGTCGCAAGCAATGCTGCGGCCTGAGCTACATCGATAGTTGTACCTTGTGCGAAAAGACTGCCTTCTGCAGGACCTTTGGCTGCTACCTTTTTTTTCCTTTTGATTGGTGTTGCACCTGTCTCCTGTATTGACTCAAGTATCCTCTCTACTTCACCATTTGGAAGCCCAGCTACACCAGTAGATTTCGATGGTGGAGGAGACCGTACGCGTCCACCGACTGGTGGAGAAGTTGGAGGCGAGTTTTGCGGGCTCATTGGTCTAGAAAAGTTGACTGAGTTCCTATTCCCCGGACGCTCGAGCTCACCAACGGAGCTCAGACTCGTGACCCTTGCTTTCAACCCACCTTCGCTAGGCTTGTTGTGTCCCGGTCCTCTATCCAGACTTACGCCACGCCCGCCGACTAATCGAGGAGGAGGAGAGCTGACTCTTTCCATGGGTTCAACGCTTGCCGCTCTTTGTGTGGCCGTTTGTCGCGCTGGCATTTGTGACAGCGCTTGCTGGATATTCTTGGGAAGAGCGGGTACCGGTGGGGCATCTTCGTTACGTGGGTTGGGTCCATGCGAAGATGCCGGGCGGTTTGGTGAAGGGTCTCTGAAGGTCCGCTCCGTCATTGAGCCACTGCTTGTTCTTCGAAGAAGCCCGGGCCGATCTAGCGCGGTGCCATTTGAGGTTATGGAGCCACGCCTTTGCATACGCTTGGTTCGTACCTGACCAACAGGCACAGGACTGGTGGTGTGAGAGCGCAGGGCAGCCGCAGCGGCGGCTGCCGAAAGCTCGCCATTGGACGCTCGGTTGGCAAGAAAGGCTTGCGTAGCTGCAAGCGATGCAGCTTGACTAGGGGGCTTCTTCACTAAGTGAGGCTATAGACGTAGCATCAGTATAACGTAACGGAAAAGGTTGCGCTTTGGTGGTTCCAGCTGTAAACTGCTTACCGGGTTCGAGGTTGCTCTCTTGCGATGGAACATAGCGCTTGAAGAGCGTCTGGTCCTTGCTCAAAGAGGCTTCGACTGACTTTGCACGAGTGAAGAGCCTGTGGTCCTCTAGAGTACTACGGTAGCTCGTTGCTGGTATATGGAATCATTTGACGTAAATTATTGGCGCGAAGGCCACGTTAATAGCGTGGGGCGCTCCCTCGGAATGGAAACGGTCGCTTCTCCGATCAACGATAATGCTCGAGATATAAAGAGGAAGACTGAACGCACAGGTGATGCGAGGACGAACTGAAGTTGGGATACCGGCGCGGTCGGAAAAGCGGGTTCTTTGCGGTGATCTGGTCTAGACCTCATTACAACTCACCGTGCAAGCATTCCTCGTCGCCAGCAAACACTGAAACGTCATCATTATATATTACAGACCTCAGCTTTGTTGCGGATGTTTCTCTTCAACTGATCTTGATGAGTGCCAATTAGGCGATCTTGTGTTCACCAAATGCCCTACATTTCAGGAGGTCCAGGAAGTGTCTCTACTTTCTACGCATCACCACGAATGTGATGACTCTTAGGATATGATATCTGCACAATCTGCCGATATACACTCACGACACTCAAGCAATTTGAATAGCTCCGCCCGAATTGGTATCGAAAGAGCATTGACCCTCTATTACTCGAGAAGACTGACCGATCTTATGGCTAGCCTCCACTGACAACTGAAGCTCGCATCCCAACTGTTGGTAGAAGTATAATGAGACTACCAAGCCAGGAAGATAAAGACGACGAAGTAAATGCGGTCAGCAGCATTAGCCTGAGCAGTCAACTATTGAAACAAATCTAGAACTCTTGATCTGCGCTATCTCTCCCGAACCCAGGACGCTGGGTCTATGGATTATGCAAAAGCCATCTACCTAGCATGCACTTGCACCACTGGGAGCGTAAGTTCTCTGACTACCTGCCAAGCGACCCCTGTCCTGTATCACCGCAGAACTCGACTTACGGGTTCCAAGACATCTCTAGCTCGTTTGTCCTCAGGCTGGGTTGTTGGCATAAGAACACCCTTACAGTAATTCTGCGATGACGTTATCTCAATTCTCTTTCGTTCATTTGAACTCTCGCGCCTCTCCGATATCGCAAACATCAAAGACACCTGTCTTTGCTATGCCATTTTTAGTCAGGGCTTTCATGAACAGCTGAGGAGGCTCCAATACGTCTTCCTCCGTCAGAACCCAAGTTCCCCAGTGAATGCCCATGGCCCGCTGGCATTTGGTATCTTTGAAGATGTTGACGCTGTCGAAGGGGTTCGCGTGCATCGGCGACATGATGTGGCGAGGGTCGTAGGCGCCGATAGGGATCAGTCCAAGATCAAACGGTCCTCGGAGATCACCAATCTGTTTAAAAGCGGGACAGTGGGGGTACTTATGATCTGGGCCATAGTCATCAACATCCTTTGGCAGCTCCGGTACAGCTCGATATCCGGTGTCTCCGCCAAACCAGACCTTTTTACCTCCACTCTCCACGCTCCAGCTTGCCCATAGAGTGAGGCCTTTATCGAACGCTGTTCTAGCGCTTGTATGTTGGCAAGGTAAGCAGCCGATTCGAGCCATGATGCTCCTCGACTTTTCTCCTGTTGAACTTGGTACGACATCAGTATCCGACACAGCAGACTTGCTTGCCGCAGGGGATAAATTTATGTCCCTTTGTTCCCACCAATCAAGCTCCGTGACTCCTGCATGTATGCCAGATGCCGCAAACCATTTCTTGTTGCCCAGTGGAACGAAAAATTGCACGTTTGGATGCTTTGCCGTTATCTTCATGATGGTCGGATGATCCATATGATCGTAGTGGTTATGAGAGATAACAACAGCATCGACCGTAGGGATATCCTCGATCTGGCATGGAATTTCTGTGTAGCGCTTGGGGCCAAGCCAGGTGAACGGGCTGCAGCGCTCGCTAAAGACAGGATCGAAAAGTACGCGGAACCCCTGAGGGAATTCAACAAAGTAGCATGCATGACCTAGCCACGTTGCTCGAAGGCTTTGCGTATCTCGAGATGGGAGGAAATCAGGTCGTCGTACTGACACAGTAGGAGGTGTAGTATCTGGGCTGTTGGCGAGACCTTTAAACCGCCGTCTTGGAAGAAGTCAGATCAGGTGCAAGGATGAGACTAGCAAGCCATACGCTATCATAGCTTTCATAATCCCAGGACCTGGATAGATCAGCGTGCGTACAATGCCATAGATTATCCAGTTTGCGAACCTGTAAAGTTCCTCCAGCTCTCCCATGGGTTGGTGAACCCTTTGCCATCTTTCAAGTGATGTTGCTTGTCTTTGGCTTCTTCCGGCTGAGCTCCGGTAATCGAAGATGAGGATATTGTAACGGCGTATAGCGCCGCAGCTATGCCCGAGGATGACATTCTTTGAGAAGTTGAAAAGGACTTAGGCGAAGAAGTGGATATATCAGGAAAACGGAGCAGTCGACGCAAGAAAGTTTTCATGGGGAATGGGGAATGCGGTAGAAGAGGAGCTGGAACAGAGTCTTAGATCCTCGTATACTCTATGATCACTGCCTAGATCAAAGAAATAATCATGCTGATGGAGACCCGTCGGTCTCACCTTGTCCCGACTTGCAGCAACCGCCTCACTCTTAACCCCGTGAGAAACAAATGCGAGTCCGCTCGCTAAGTAGCGGCGGGAGGAGCCACTAAGTACTTTTACCTTACTACGTATCCGGGGTATCAATTGTTAGCGCGTCAGGGGTTTGATTGGTCAGGTCATTGGTTTCACCGTAAAAAATTGCCAAGACGCTAACATTTAATTCGGTGGACACCATAGTACTGTACTACCTTACTTCCGGGTCTCACCGTTTGAACCGGAAACAAGATTAAACTCGCGCTTTTACCTTCCGGACACTAGCTACCTATCGAGCATACCAATGAAACCATAAAACTAGATAAAACTTTAAATGTGAAAAGCTAGCTACATCACAAGCGTAACGGCACGTAGTATTTAATGTGACCATTAACCACAACTATCGTAGATTAGAAGATTTCTTTGGCTGGTGTTGGCCCGCGTCCCTACTACTAATGGTCACTTGGGCATGGACAACGATGCCAATTTGACAAATGTGGTCAATTGGGGTGGGCGCAGAAGCGACGCTGATTCTCTTTTCGTTCAACAGGCAGTCAATAACGGTGGCTTGCTAGGCCAGATTTCAAGCAATCCTTTCTTCACTGCGGTATCCCCCCAGGAGTCAGTCGGTTCATATGCCCAAGTGCTAACACAAGCACCAGGGAATAGGTCTCGCTGGTTTCGGAGCGGCCCTTGCTGTTGCCCAGAAAAGCGTTCGCCGAGGCGCAAGTCTTCTACAACGACGGTTACTCGTCGATTTGGAGATCAACAACAAAGATGAATCGTATCCCTGCTTTCTCTACTGGATGACTGCCCATCAGCGTGGTCACACACAGTCTGTCTCTACAACCCTAGCTAGCCAAAGACCTAGCCGGCGCGGGTTCGTGGACTATATGATGAGGCGCTTCACACCGGGCACGCACCACCTTTCGATCGATACCCAAAAGGTTCAGCATCCTAATGGCTCGGTCCAAACCAAATTCCTCCTGGTTCCTGGGCCTGGGAGGCACATCCTCCGCTACAAGAATGCTTTCCTCATGGTAAACCGGGTTCGCGAAACCAAATCAATGGACATGCAGAGGGGTACACCCTGGGAAACTATCACCCTAACAACGCTCTACTCCAATCGAAACATCTTTGAGGACCTCTTTCTGGAAGCACATCAACTAGCCCAACGATCCTCAGAAGGGAAGACGATCGTCTATACCGCCAGAACCGCATCCTGGGAAAAGTTCGGCGAGCCGCGCCAGAAGAGGCCTCTAGATTCCGTTATACTAGACAAAGGGGTCAAAGAACGCATCGTTTCGGATGTTCGAGACTTTCTGGGAAGTGGGAAGTGGTACTACGATCGTGGCATACCGTATCGAAGAGGATACCTTCTCTATGGTCCACCAGGTAAGCACTCCTGACAGGCCGCTTTGGGTCTTCCCACCGCCTGGTCGTCCATCTGAGTAACTCCTACTGCATCGACCTTCAGGCAGTGGAAAGAGCTCCTTCATCCAGGCCTTGGCTGGTGAAATAGACTACAACATAGCTATACTCAATTTGAGCGAGCGCGGCATGACCGATGACCGATTAAGCTATCTCTTGAGCATCATACCGCAAAGAACTCTGGTGCTTCTAGAGGATGCTGATGCTGCTTTTTCCACCCGAAGAAGTCAGACAGATTCCCATGGTTATCAAGGCGCCAATGTCACCTTTTCGGGTCTGCTGAACGCATTGGATGGCGTTGCAAGTGCCCAAGAACGTATGGTGTTTTTGACCACAAATTATATAGAGCGCTTGGACCCTGCCCTCGTGCGGCCGGGAAGGGTTGATATGACGGTCAAACTGAGCGAGGTCACGAGATGGCAGACACAGGGGTTGTGGGATCGATTTTATGGGGAACTTGATCAGCAAGGAATTGTCAAGGCTCGCTTTATGGAGCGACTGGAACAATTCGGGATTTTAGAGTCGGAGAGAGGAGAAAAGAAGCAACTTGGGAGGTGTACGAGTGCTGCGGCCCTTCAAGGGCTTTTTCTATACAATAAAGGCAATCCCGAAGGAGCTGTATCGATGGCACAAGATTTGCTTCCAGCTACCCATGCACCAGCGGCAGGATCTCCACCGGCATCATCTCTAGCGGCGGCATCTTCATTCTCAGGCTTTTCGTGTCCTACTTTAGTGTAAGGGTAATACGTAATAATATCTATCAAGTAGCTTCAAAGTATTTATTATAATTATTTTAATATATACTAAGGCTAATTAATATAAATATATGTCTTTATAAGATAAATATATTCGTAATTTGAAATAGGATCCTACTAGTTCCTAGATATTATTATAATAGTATAAGGCTATAACTATAAGTATATATATAAATTAGAGAATACTAGAGAAAATTTAAATCCTACTAGTAACTTTTTAGTTATTATATAACCTTTTATAAGGCTTACTCTTATAGATATTCATTAGGTCCTTTATATTTAGTAAGGTTATTATTAGGTATAATCTTATTTAAAGGTATAATAATTAATTATTCTATTTATATCTATAAATTTTAAACTTATATAAAGTAAGTAAGATAACTTATAAGTTATATAAGTAATATTAGCTATCCTAAGTAGGTATTAATAAATTAAGAATCTAAAAAAATTATATTATATAAAGATACTAAATTAATAATTTTTAACTTAAGGTTTTTTAAAATTTAGGCTTAAGCTAAGTTATTTCTTAAGGGAAGAGCTAGAAACCTTTCTAGCTTATTTATTAATAAATATATCTAAAAATAGATTCTAAATTTAAAATTTTTATTAAAAATATAATAATATCATATATTTATAACCTTCTTCTCCTCTTATTAAAAGTAGATAAATTTATTAAAATTTATTAAAGTTTAAAAACTCTTAAGTTAATTTATTTAGTTATTAATTCTTAAGTATTTAAGCTATTAAAAGTAGCTTATTTTATATTATAATCCCTTAAGATTAATAATATAAGATATTCCTATTAAACCTACTCTTAAGTATTTATAA
>JAABUK010001023.1_pt1 | contig 55441 bp, 68 predicted proteins | sample 5559141 | NCBI WGS metagenome assembly JAABUK01 (sample SAMN10711869, study PRJNA513367) | rock metagenome | isolation source: Antarctica rocks | place: Antarctica: Victoria Land, Pudding Butte nord | collected 2016-01-03 | reverse complement strand
GGGAGGGAAGGAGGGGGAGCGTACTTGGGCCCAGATGTTTGCCATTATTGGGGGGACGGGTTTGGGAGAGTGGTTGATAGTGTAGGTGGGTGGGGGAGGTGCTGGTGGGAGTGGATCATGTCGTGTGGATATTCAAAAATCTGACCAAGGGCTCGTCGTGTTGAGGCCAATGGCTCTTGGGTTCAATTACTTGTGTCATACTTTGGGATATGGGTAATGGCCGGTCTAAAGTACTTACTTTTACTACGAATCAGACATGAGAGACGCGAATCTTGTAGACGCGCCAAAAGGGGAAATTTTTGCCGTGGAGACTTGGTGCCAGAATTTGAGTGCTCTTCAATCCAACGACGGCTTCCCATTTTGCGGTCTGCAGCTGCTCAGTACAGGTCACATCAAGTGAGCGCCATGATGGGACGCCTCTCGCTATTCTACAGCCTCTCCTCTCTCTTCCTAGTTCTCCCTCTTTCCTGGGCGCTCAAATTCGACCTAGCAGCACACACAGGGCACAGCAACAAGTACGAGCGATGCATACGGAACTTTGTGGCTAAGGATACATTAGTACTAGTGACAGCAATAGTTGATGGGCAAAAGGGAGACGGGCAGATGGTCAACATGCATGTCAGTCTGCCCCTTAAAACTGATACAGGAGTCGGGCCTCTCAAATCTGCTGACACCCTGCTAGATCAAAGACGCAGTTGGCAACGAGTATGGAAGGCCCAAAGACATCGTGGGCGAAACGAGAATGGCCTTTACATCCCACGCGGACGCCGCGTTCGACGTCTGCTTCGAGAACCAACTCGTCACGACTCGTACGCCCTTCTTTCTCCCCCAATTGCAGAGTACAGACCATACTGACAACCACCCGCAGAAGCCGTCATGTCACCCTCCCGCCACATCGAACTGGACATCGACATTGGTGCCGACGCCCGTGACTGGTCTGCCATTCAAGCGCAGGAGAAGCTGAAGCCTGTCGAGACGGAGCTGAGGCGTATTGAGGAGCTGGTGTCTGAGATTGTGGGGGAGATGGACTATCTAAGGACGAGGGAGCAGAAGCTTAGGGATACGAATGAGAGTACGAATGAGAGGGTCAAGTGGTTTGCGTTTGGGACAATGGGTATGTTGGTCGGATTGGCGGCATGGCAGGTCGTTTATTTGAGGGCTTATTTTAGGTACGTTGTTCGTTCTTTTGGGTATGTTGAGAGTTGGCTTGCTAATAAGTGGGATAGGTCGAAGCATTTGATATAGCACGGAGTCTGAACTCAATAAATCCTTCATTGCATATCGGCTTCGAATCCTAGTCTATCTCCTGCCCTTTGAGTATACCCCCACATGTGTTTCATTTCTTAAAAATCAGACTACTCCATAGAAACTCCGCGTCCTCCATCCTCGTTCCGTTACTCCCGATGAGCGCCCCTGCCAGAGATGCTATAGTCAAGGGGTTATCTTCGCACGTGTGACCAAGAACCCTTTGCATTCTTGCGTTTAATTAGCAGATTGATCTGAGCAGCTTGAATGACAGTCGACAGGATGCGCCATGGCAGCCCTGCTTTTGACCTGCACCGCGTAGTGCATAATGTACCTGGAGAAGGCTGCTGGAAAGGCGCACCCCTTGAGCCATCCCGTCCACGAAAGTCGGACATCCGATGCTGGATTTACGAGGTCAACGGCGGGAATTGAGGCGCAAGAAATTCGTAATTCGCACCATCGCTGCTTGCTGGTGTGAATGACGAGGCTTTTGCGAAAGCAAGGAGCCTCATCGTTGTTAACCTCTCGTCCACTGTCCGTGAAACCCCGAAATCCGATGCTGGATTTACGAGCTTAACGACATGAAGTCTGATGCAAGAATTTTGTGTTTTGTGCTTGCTGGTGTGGATGAGGAGGCATTTTGAGCGGAAGAAGCCAGTTTAAGTAAGGCATAATCAATGGACTGCAGGAGCATATCGGGTCATTGCGTTGCTGTTCTCTTGAGAACATCGGCTATGTTTGGAGTCGAGAGCATAAAAAGAATAAGAGTGTCCTTGGTGAACGTATGAATTCCATCCCTTCAGTTTTGAAGCCATTTCTATGCCAAGTGATTAGATTGTTTACTCCTAACTATACTATATTTAGCAAAAAATCCGCTGACTAAGGTACTATGATAGAAGCTAAATCTTTAGCCTCGGGACTAAATAACATATCCGACACGATCCGGTTTACTACAGTGCTCTTTCGCGTGCTTATTCACTCATGTGGTCATCCTATCAACATCTGCCCAAGCCAGGGGCCAGGTGTAACCTTTGACCTAATATAATCTGTCAGTGGAAAGTGAATGACTCGAACCGCCACCTACTTCCTAACAATTGACTTGAGTAGGTGAAAACCATCCGACAAGTAAGGCCAGAAAAACGTCCGATATCACCCATCCTCAATCAAGTATCATGGCCGAAAACAAACCTCAGATGCTCCGCCTTTGCCATTATTCAAATCTCAGAAAAGCCCAATTCGTTCCCTTGATCATCCTAGCAACTGGATCTCAGCTTGTTGGGGCCCAGCTGCAGCACCCACCAACGGACGCTGCCTCATCGATGGCCACTCCAACTATAGATTCCGATCCTACAGACGGCGATACCCTCTTTGCAGCAACTTCTGCCTCTTCTGCCCTCCCTTCCTCTACAGACGGTGCGGGCTACGCCTCCCATAACAACAACAGGTCTCCAGAGACAAGGGTTCTCAACTACTACTTTCTCCTACTCGCCGTTTTCATCATCGTCATAGCCCTTGCCTGGTGGTCCCTTGCTCGCCAACGAAGAAAGAGGATGGTGCATCGAAGAGACAATCAGCAGTCTGTTCTGGCAAGAGATCTGCAGACGTGGCCCGAGAGGAGAGGAACAGGAAGATGGAGATTCGGCGGAGTAGAACCTAGGGCGGAAGAAGGCGTGGATGAGAGGGGAGAGGCTCCTCCGCCTTATCTAAAGGAGCCGGATCCTGTGCACCGGACTGACGGGCCTGGGATGGAGCTACATGATCTATCCAGAGGAGAGGCGAAGCCACCAGATTATGACGAACGGTCAGCAAGGAGATGATGCTACACCAGCCTGCGGTGTCCGATATGCTGGACTGAACACATTTCGTATGAGTCACGCTTCCCCAAAACCTCAAGCGCAAATTTCAGAACATCCAATCGCTTTCGAGGAGCAACGACAGATGCACAACGTTGCGTGAACGTTGCATATTCTCGTTCGAGGAAATGGGTGTGCATTGCGTACGGAAAAGGGCCTCCTTGTAATAGGATTTGTAACAGCGATAAGCTCTGCCAAAGATTGGCATGAAGTATCAAAGCAACACAGGCCACAAAGTTCTTCAAGTGCATGAATCATAGTGTCTAAGGTCTCAGAAGTCTTGAAAATTTGGCTCAGGTGGATGATCTAATTTGCCATAAGACTAGCAGTGCTGACCGTATTGATGAGTCTTTGTGAATTGGTCGACCAGCTTTCTGCCAACACCATCCTTCCAGCCAGCACCATCACCATCTTTTAGTCGTTTCAAAAGCCATGGACCATATTCGTCCCGACGCGTGAGGCGCGTTGGCTTACGGCCTAGTCGAAAGCCTGGCCAATACCCTTCCCAAGCCCTCTCTTGCCGAAATCTTTCGCAGCTTCGTCGCCCAGACCGCTTGAGACTTGATTGAGCTCATCGTTGGAGACCACAGGATTCTGCTTAAGTCGGTCCTTCCTATTGCGGATGTCAGCCGCATGTCCTCCAATTTTGGCTAAAAGCCTGCACTGACAAGAAGCCTTCAGCCTTCGTCTCTCCGGCCTTCTCCAAAGCTTTTTCCTCCGCTGTTGCTTCGGCCTTGAAGTACTTCTCCATGACAAACTTGACCAGATCATTCGCTTGGCCGGACATGTAGATACCGCCAGCAATTGCTCCGACCGTAGCAAGGACGATGAAGGCAATGAGTAAGCTGCTCATTCCGCCAGAGGAGTCAGAATTGGTGGCCATATTTGCTATGTGCGTGGGATTGGGTGATTGAGGTGATGATTGAGGATTGTTGTTCTTTGCGGACATGAAGGGCTGAGTGTACTTTGATGTAGGTGGATAGAATCACAACAGAGGTTAGAACAAAGCCAGCGTGTTTGATCGTGTGCTTCAAACCTGCTTTGCGGCCTGTCAGAATGACGTGGAACGGTTGCCAAGAGTCGTTATCTTAGCGTTATTGTAGAGAATCCGGGGTAAACGTGCCGAGGCTATTCGCGAGACCTTGCGGTCGGGAGTACCATCATCTTGTTCTATACACGAGTCTGACATGCACGCATGCGATAATACTGAACATTATATACATATCGAACATGGCTTCCAGTCCCGTAGCCTGGAAATACTTGAACCTGACCTACCCGCTTCCTTTTGTTGCACATGTCGAAATCAACCGTCCAGAGAAGCTCAATGCCTTCATAGAACCGTACTTCTCATTCTACAACACATCTCAGATGGGACTAAGCTAATAGGAACAACCATAGAATGTGGAGCGAGCTCCTATCCCTTTTCTCCTTCCTCTCCACCTCCCAAGATACCCGCGTGGTCATTCTCTCCGGCGCCGGCCCCAAAGCGTTCACGACCGGCCTTGACGTGCAAGCCACGAGCCAAAACTCTATTCTCAACCTTCATGATCAGCCGCCATCGGGCTCATCTGACAACAATGGCGAACCACTACCGAGGCTGGACGGGGCACGAGTAGCTACGCACATGCGGCGGCACATCGACTCCTTTCAAGCATGCATCACGGCAATCGAAAAATGCGAGAAGCCGGTCATAGCAGCGCTTCACGGATGGTGCTTAGGGCTAGGCATCGACATTAGTCTTTGTGCCGATGTGAGGATCTGTGCCAAGGACACGAAATTCGCGGTCAAAGAGGTGGATATTGGAATAGCGGCGGATATTGGTACATTAACCCGACTACCTAAAGTCGTCGGCAACGGCAGCTGGGTCAAGGACGTGTGCCTGAGTGCGAGACAATTTGGAGCTGCAGAGGCGGAGAAGGTGGGCTTGGTCAGCTGGGTTGGTGATCAGGGCGGCAAAGAGGAGGTCATACAAGAAGCATTACGGTGGGCTGGGATGGTTGCTGGGAAGAGCCCGGTGGCTGTTCAGGGTACTAAGGAGATCCTGAATTGGAGCTGGAACCGAAGCGTGGAGGATGGGTTGAGGTATACGAGTGTTTGGAACTCGGCGGCTTTGCAAAGTGATGATGTTAAGGCTGCTATGACGGCAGGGATGAAGAGGCAAAAGCCGAATTTCTCGAAGCTGTGATGGTGCTATGATTGGGATGGGTCGGATGGCGAACACTTGAAGCCATGGGATGAAGATGTCAAGCTCATTTCGGCTATCCCTTTTCCCCAGCTCTTCCAGCCTCACACTCCACATCAGAACTCCAGTACCCAATTCCCTTCAGTATGTGTGGGCTTCCTCAACGCTGAACGAAAGGGCGTGCAACCTCGATTTCCGATCTTCTATGCTTGCTCCGACCGTGGGAATCGCCATACTCCTAACGCATATAGCATAACACACGGCGTTTCTAATACCTATCGGCTTCTCTCTGGCAGCTTCAACAGCTCTCAATTCTCTTTCCTCGCACCTTCGACCCTCCGTCTAATTTGGAGTATCTCTACTATTGCTAGCCAGCGCCTCTTGCAAGCTTATAACTCAAAGATGTGATCTTCACGTCCCAGCCAATTGGCCCCCCAATTGTGGTTCCTTAGGCTTCGATTGCTCTTCCAATCTTTGGGGGAGTTTCGATACCAGCGATTCGACAATGAAGCTTGTAGATACGAGTACAAGGCTTCATGATAATCGTAAGGGGTGTATGGCAAACTCTGATAACAGCTCGTTACTGAATACCATTTACTTCTAATGATTGGGTGAATGGAGCTGCAACAGATACCGATCCCCACGTCTTACGTAGTGCATACTACGCTAGCATCGCTGGACAAATTGATTACATCGCTGGAGATCCGAGTCTAGTAGACGCCGATTACAACCTCCTGGACGGCTATAATACCGGATTTTCGTCCCTGGGTGCGAAGTTACGCTTCAAAATATGAACCACACTTGAGTCAATAGCTGACTGACCGTCAACCGCTTTTAGTGGCAGATTGTTTCTTGCGCAGCTCAGCTACGCCATGAACCTCGCCACAACCCAGAGTAGGACAGCGGATTCACTAGCCCTCAACTACGGCAATAGTTTCCAACAGACTTTGCTCGCCTTCTCAGCAAATATTCGGGTTCCCCTCATGAACGAACAGCTTCGCTCTACTATTCTCGTCGCGAAAGCCCCCAAAGCACCGCTCTTCACACTCATAAGGTTCTGTCTGTTGTTCGTGCTCACGGGAGTCGCACTCTTGATCATTGCTTTGACTCGGTGGACTGGAGACGGGCAGAACATACAGGCTTACCTCAACGTCTACGGAGTCCTCGCAAGTCGCTTCGAACGTATTGAGAAACCTCCGCTCCTGTCGAACGTTTGGAGGATGTCTTCGAAGACTGGGGAAAAATGATACCATCAGCACGCGAGTGAGACAAGCTAATTCACACAGCGCCGATTGTGCCATCTCCGACGACACCGAATATCTACCGATGCGTTTACGGGAGAAAAAGCGATTGCATTTGCATTTCGCTGGATCCTGACGCTGCATTCCGGGTTTTCCATGATTTGGCTTGGCAGCGTTTCATAAGGTATGCCACATTGTTATCCTTTTGAGGATGGCATTGGGAAGAGGCCACCATCCCTTGCGCTGTGCCAAATCGTTCTTTTGATCTTTGCCAATTCATAGGGGGAAAACCTGTCCGCTTCTTGATGAAAAGACTACAAACTAAATCAACAGTGCAGTCAATATCTTTGAAGCCCCCCAATCCTCCGTAACAGCCCAAACGAAAAACTGCACCCCTATTCAGCATCCAAATGAGCCACAGGCCCCACATCATCGACCTGAATCCCACCCCTCTTCTTCTCCGCACTATCATGAAACGGCAACCTCCAACCGCCCTCACTCTCCGGCGTCGCCAACCACAACCTCATCAGATGCCTTCTCGGCGCCGGAGGAGCATGGTCCTTGTACTCGGTCCGCGCATGCAAGACATGATTGTTCGACAGGAATTGAATATCACCAACTTCGAGTATCATGTGCAGTGAGAGGCGCACGCACGTCTGTTCAAGCACCTCTGTTGCTTCGAGCTGGGCGGGCGAAAGGGGAGGGATGATTCTGGCGTCGGAGAAACGAGTCAAGGAGCGGATGTAATAGGGATCCCATCTTGTACCAAACGTCAGTCCGATTGCTTCACTCAAGAATGGAAAGGGTTCTCTTCATACTTGCTGAATACTCTTCCATGCTCACCGGGTTCCATGTAGAAGACACTGGTGCGAATATAAGGGTCTTCCCCCTTGCTCACTTCTCCTTTACGGTCAAAGTACCATATCGGTTCCGTGAGCGTCTTCAGAACATCGGGTCGTTCACGTCCAAGGACATTGTACACGTGATGGGAAGAGACGATATCAGATTCACCTCCTTCCAAAGCGCGTGCAACACATAACAGGCCTACAATGTCCGAGTCGTCGGCATGGAAGTACTGACTTTGCGCAGAATTAGCTTCCAGGCAAAAGTGGATGACTGTGACCGAAACTCGGGATTGTACCGTGCATTGGTCCTGTATATCCGAACTTTATCAATTTGCTTCGCATCCTCGCCCAGATCCTTGACATGACCAAGAACATGACCTCTACCATTCTGGCTGACGAAGTAGCCCAAATAGGTTCCAAGGCCCATGTACGCGATTGCGGACTTGTGATTGCCCCATTTTTCAACTGGGAAGCCCTTGAAGAGGATGAAACCTTTCCCATCGATGAGCTCTCTGCGGATGGATTCAAGCCACCGCGACAGAGTGGGGAGAGGGAAGTTGTCCTATCATCATGTGAGCATCGGTACTATCGTTGTCTCACATGAGAGCAGGAAGGGAAAGAGACCTTTGTGATACCAGTCAAAGGCGTTCCAGCAGCTCTGAAGTCATCTGCAGCTTTGCTCAATTCGTCAATCTCATTCTCTGCCAGGGGATGCGTCCATCTCTCGGGATTGTTCTTGTAGTCATCCGCATTCCATACCGTAGGACCCTCAATCTCGCTGGGAAATGCTTCAAAGGGTTTGAGCTCTTCGTAATTTGGCGGATGCTGCCCAGAGGTCTTGATGCCGTCCGGAAAGATGGACTTCGAGACAGGCTCTCTAGTGTGTGATGCCTGCTGTGAAAGCGTGGATGTTAGTCCCGGTGCCATGGTTGCTAGTCCTCTAAGAGGTTGTACGGGGAGAAGAAGTGGTGAATGTCGTGCAGGTGAACTCGCATGTAGTGAGCCCCACTACTCCAATTACGCGCAGCCAACATCACTCTACACAGTGATAAGCTCGACTCAGAGCCGTTATCGTTGACAATTCCACCATTGGATGGATATGGCGCAATTGTTCCAACCAACGTGGGGAATATTTAGCGCTCTCTCGGCCCACCCGCTCAAGGCCCAGCTCATCTATTTCGCTTGATCTCCAAGGCTAAGCCATCACGCAATAGTTGGATAGATATGTAAAGGGACGAAGATGGAGGTTTGGCTAGCGGCGAGCTTGAAGCCATCAACGGGAAGACGTCCACTATCCTATTCTCACGCCATTGCACGTCGACTTCCGCCGGCGAAATCATGTTTGAAATCTCCATCTTGGATCATCGTCGCCCAACCACTCGTTCTCTCCCACTCCGACAAGCCTTTCATTCCTCTCACCCCTCTCCCTTATAGCATTCTCTCGCTTCAACACGGCCCACAATGTACCCACCACCAGCACATTGGCAATCAGGTAGCCAAATGCGAATCCATGACCGAGGAAGAATCTCGGCCCATCCGTACTCCTGTAGAGCTGTGTGCCAAGTACAGCACCGAGGTTTCCGATAGAGATTTGCATCGCATTCGCTGTTGCGCGCTTCGTTTGTCCGCTGACATTGTTCGCTGGCCACGAAAGAATTATCGCAACAGACGGATAAATCCCAGCTGCTGCTAATATAGTACCAAAGTAGCTCACGCCTGAGTGCGTATCCGAAAGCAGGATGACGTAGCCTATTGCTGCGAGGGACGAGGTTGCCATGATGAATGGGGCTCTCATCTTCAGCTTTTCGGAATAGATGGCGACTGTAAGGGTCATGACGGTGGCAACTGCGTAAGGGGGAACAGTGAGTAGCTGAGCCTGAGCAGCTGTGAATCCCAGTTCCTTGATGATGGTAGGGAGGAACAGTGAGAGAGTGTAGAGTGGGAGGCTCAAGGTATGGAATCCCAGACCGTAAAGCCAGACTTTGGGGTCTCTGACAGCGATCAAGACATTCTTGAACGTGAAACCCTCAACCCTCGAGGCATCGCTGTTGGACTCGAGCCTGGCTTGAACACATGCTCTTTCTTTGTCCGTGAGGAACTTTGCTGTAGATGGGTAGTTCGCGATGAAGTAGTAGGAAGCCAGGGAGACGACAACAGTGGCTATTCCTTCGAGAATAAATATCCATCGCCAACCGTGAAGGCCACCTACGCCGTTCATGTGAGCGATACCCTAGTGCAGATTAGCCAGTGTTCAACCGTTGCGGAGTGATGATCTACCCATGCGAGAACACCACCAAAGGCGCCAGCCAACGATGCGGCACTGAAGAATAAAGAGATTCTATAAGTTCGCTCTTCCCGCTTGTACCACATGGACAAGTAGAACACGACTCCTGGGAAGAGGCCGCTCTCTGTAATGCCCAGCACAAAGCGTGCAACAAAGAAGCCAGCCATATTCTGGGTGATGCCCATCAACGTCGCGACTACACCCCAGGCAAGTGTGAGGGTGGGAAGCCATGCTTTGGGCGATGTCAACTTTAGTACGATGTTGCATGGGACCTGAGGTCGTCAGAGTTGATCACCGTTGGTAGTGAGTTTGCGGCTTACTTCGAACAGAACATATCAAACGAAGTAAAGCGTTAGTCCAGTGAGGTATTGATTCCCAGCTAAGATCAAAGGTCAACCTGTGATCTGTAGAGACTTGAAAGCGTTGTCTTCCTACTCATATGCAGGTCCTTTGTCAAGCCTTCGACCCGCGCATTGGCAACTAGGAATTCTTTCAGCAAGAGGAAAAGACCTCTCATGATTTGTGGAGAAGGGGTACCATTGCTGCGATCCAGAAACGACAGAAGATACAACAGAGTGACAGCTGGCAACAGCTTGAGATCTATCTTTCTCAATAAAGCCTTCTCGTTCACGCCGAAGCCGGCATAAAGGTCATCGTTGGCTTGACCATTAACATTGTCACCGGGTGTGACCTTCTCTTGGATGACATTCTTGTCGTGACTAGAAGTAGGGGATCCTTTGTTGAAATCTGCCATTGGTTCGTAGCGACAGCCAGGAATGCTACTTGAATACAGCAACAATATACAAAGAGATGATCAAGTTAATATCGAATGGCGGAGTAGCGGCTGCACAACAAGCAAACACATTGGATCTCGGCCACAGGACATTCGGGAAATACTCGGTGTTGGTGACCACGCCTAGACCCCCACGAATATTCACCATTGCATCGATACTGACGACATACGCCCATCACTGCCGTCGGCTGGCGTTCTTGCAGGACACGAGGCGTAGCATCATTGGCCTTGGGGTTGAACCGGTGGGAGATCGTCGGAGAATTCAGGCCGCTCGTGCGTGACGCGAGATCATGTACAGATGTCGTGATCTACCCCTTAGCGAGCCAGGGGCAACACAGCCAAATTGCCATGAGCAGTGAGATTCGACCAGGGTGCTTTGCCAGCGAAGCCACAGAGCCATGCCGATTCAATAATGCCAAGGAGCATCGCATGATTGGCGGGTGCATACTCTCATCTCTTATCAACATCCTGTACCCATCTCTTCAATAAATTGGTAATCCCACAAAGTGCCAGAACGGGCGTCTTCTAAGTGCAAAACCAGATAGCGATTCTTTTCGCTGCTGTGGCTTCGCATTCGAGCTCTTGAGCACAGATGCTAGGCCAGCAAGTAGATGGGATTCAGGTAGTTGCCCTTTGGGTTGAGAGCATTGTGACAAGTCGTGCAAGATCTTGCTACAATGTGCTCAATTCTCGGCTTTCCAACGCCTCTCGTGATCATTCCATCCTCAAATTCCTAGATCCCGGCAGTCATTTCCTTGGTGCTGTTACTTTTCGATAATCGTGGCGATCTATTCCAGCCGCGCGGTATGTAACGAGCTCATTCGGTCTCTCCAGGAGCCAAAACCGATTTCGATCAGCACTCATCGTCTCGACCACGCTGCTCCCACTTTGATTGTTCTTATCACTGCTATTGCAAGCCGAGCGAGGCTAGATGAAGGTCTAAAGCCTCCCACGTTCTTCTGGTTCGCGAGATGACACATGGATCCATCCTCAACAAAAGGCGCTATCCCTACACTGCCAAGATCCAGGTGAAGTTGATGACTAAGCTATCTTTTATTAGTCAGATAGATCTTCCACAGATCTGCACGGCCCGAGCCCTGAGACTCTTTCAGGGGCTTCAGGGGCGCAGCTATCGGTTGACATTTGACAACAGCGAAGATGGTAAATGGTGTTGGGCTCTGCAAGATGGCAGAATAATAAAAATGTTTTGATAAGTGATGTTTGTTTTAGCTACTTTGACAGAAACTGGGGTGAGATTGTTGGGGTTTTGTGTTTTGTGAACTAATCACGGTATTTGCTTGTGTTTGGGACAGTGTTTTGATTATGATCGAAGATGGTGTAAGGCTTCCCACGTACTCCATGGAAGCGTGGCGCCGTATGCTAGAGGATCTGCCAATTACCCAGCTGGTCGGCGAGCCGTCTTCTGAGTTGTCAGCTACCAATGGCGGCGGAGGCTTGCCATTGAAGGTGCTGTTCTTCCAAAGAAATGATCTGGAATAGACAATCCAGCAACAAAGCTTGGGCGATTGTGTCGGACGCCTGGACAAGCGCGAGTATCTTCTCGTTCGAAAGTCGCCACACAAGGGACGCAAATTGGCTCGGGGTAAGTACCTTGCGGTGTTCAGTGAGATCGGGCTGGTAAACTCAGGGCCACTGACGGGGAGACAGAGGCAGGCATGAGCGCCAGAGAGCACAGAGAGCACAGATTCATTCCGTGATGGCGTGGATCTGTGACAACCATCCCATTCACTGTGGTTCAAAAAGGCGTGAATCAGCGGTGACAACCCAGTTCACTCTGGTTCCATGCAGCTGCTGCTGAGACAAATACCAGGAACTGAAGTGATACTGGGCGCCACCAACATGAATGTTGCGCTATCAGTGAAGATGCCAGGAATGAAGACCAATCTTTTGTCGAGTGTACTGAACCCTCACCCTCGGGAAAGTACATCTGTGAGGTCGCCAAAGGCGTCCACAAACCCGTGGTCTCCGGTCATACATCCATCAGAGACAAGTCCAAAGACTTGAGGTTTGTGGCGCTGCTGGCTCAGTCTTCGTGCCGTTTTCCTTTTCATACTGCTAGAATGAAGGTTGGTCGAATCACTCAGCGCTGTTATTCTCTGTGAATCAAAACGGGGCAACCTGTCATTCTCTGTGAATCAAGGCTGGACAACCCCAATATCACCATTGTGAATCGCAATGCACGTGAAGCTATAGGTACTGTAGCTACCTGGCACTCGTGCGAGAGTACTTAAAGGGGGCTCCTCTCCGTCATCAAGGCTTCTTCCAGCGCATACCTAGCTTGTCAACTTATTTCATTATGCTCAAACATTGTATATATATGTCAAGACCTTCTACTTTTTTGCATTTTCTTTTTTCCTTTGTGTATATATATCAAGATCTTCTGCTTTTTTGCATATTTCTTTTTTTGTTTATATATATACCCAAGATGCTGGACTACGCAAAGCTGACGGGGAACTTCGCCTCCGTGGCGAATGGCCTCAATCATAATCAGCAGAAGAACACCTCTCAGCTAACCCACAACCAGCTCAATCATAGTTGGCGCCGTATGATCAATGCGATCGACGAGGTCAGTTTCCGTTAGCTTTTCTGTGATCCAATATACTAACTCTTCAGATGGTTTTCATGGTGTAGCACAGCTCGATGAAAGGCTTCAACTACGATGAAGTCTGGCGAGACTATGCTGAGAACTTCTCACTCAGTCCTAACCCACATCAAACCAATCTTCATCCGCTCCACAACACCATATTTGCAAATGTCCGCAGCAGCACCCTTGTCGTCCGGCAGCCTTGTGTGCTGAATACTGGTCATTGGTACGCTTGGGAGAACAACATCGTGCAACCCGGGATCACACCAAACGCCAATCAACCCCAAACCGCTCAACAACAGGCTCTCGCACATCGAGCTCAAACCCTTCAGCCGCAAGCAGCTCAATCACAGGCTGCTTAACCCCACGATGTTCTTGCTGCACACCTGCGTCCTCCTCAAGTCTCTCCTTGGCGAGATTTCTGCAAAGATCACATATCCATTCGACCTTTCATGATCACCACAGCCGAGAAGATTTACTTTTATATATAGTCTGGTTTGAGCTCCACTAGGTATCAGTACTTTTCGCCACTGTTTTGGATTGAAAGATCACAAGTTTCATTATGTCTATAAATATATCTCTTTTTGTCATTCCAAGCATCATTTATAAATATAATGAGCCACCCACGCTGTTCTGGCTCCACACTTGCGACCCCGTGCTCCTCCCCATCTTCGCCACCTCACCCCAGAGGTCCGCCGACAGCTTGCAGCCTGCGCGCCACCTCCGCAACCCCAGGCCACTCAACCGGCGGTTGCACCACTTCCACCACTCCTCCCTGTAAATTTCCTTCCGGAGGCTCGTGAGCGCCTTCCGCAGGCCCCACATAGGTTTAGCTTTGGCCATGAAGTCATCAGAGATGAGTGCAAAGATTTTGGGATGCCGCGGGCTCGACATCCGTCTGGTAAGGGTCTCGTGTGATGCAATTGCTCCGATCTCAATGAACCATGACGCGTCAACCTCGATCTGGCCAATGACATCAAGATCCACGTGAGAGTATGCTTTCACTCCAGCTAGCTAGTACTCTCACTCTAGCTACCCGGCGTTGGCAAAGATATATTTAAACAGAGCCTTCCCACCTGAATTGTAATTTTCCGTCTATAACGAACTTTCAACGAGTGTACCAAGCACGAGAACAATTTCCTGCTCATCATTTTCATTTTCATTATCACCTCACTTTCTTGTCATTAGGCTTATTCTGCAACACCCGATCTGCATATCCATATGATGCAGCCCCAAACCGTGCCAACCCATACTGTCCTTCCTCCACACCTGCGGCCTCCTCCCGTCCGCCCTCTTCAAACCATCCAGCCTCAAGCCACCCGACCTCAAGCGGCTCAAGCCCAAGCTGTCGCTCCCCATCTACGTCACCTTACACCAGAACAACGCCAACATCTCTCAGCACGCGCGCTGGCTCGACAAACTCAGGCCACTCCAGCTCCAGCTCGGCAACCCACTCACGTCCAACCCAGACGTGGCACAACACCACCACCCCCTCAGCAAACCCACCTAGAGCTGGAGTTCACGTACATCAGGCAATTCCATCACACCCACCTTGAGGACCACATCTTCCCGTACATAGCCCCCAACCTGGTCTGCCCCTGCCAGCTTTCCGGCCACCAATGCAAGGGGCAACCCACGGTCAAGAAGACCTACGATGGGAGGTCTTGGATGTGCGGCCTCGAAGAAGTCTGCACGAAGCAGGTAAGTCTACCATGGCTCAACTCACGACTCGTGCTCACATGGCATACAGGCTTGCACGAGTGTCGGTCCTGACCAGCGCTGCCCCGTCAAGTATCATGCCCGCCCGACGTGCGGCAGTATTAAAGGCACCATGCGCTGCCCTGGGGACGCCGGCAAACGCTGCGCCTTCGGGCACGATGATGAGGGTGAAGATTGGCGGCGCGTCCTACACGAGTTTGAGAGCACCGTCCATCATCCCCGATGGAAGAGTCTTCTGATGCTGGCAACCCATCTCCTCGCGGCAAACCCATCTCCTTGCAACAACCCACTTGCTTTCGACAAACCCATTTCCTTTATCGCTTCTATAGACTTGCTATTGCATATCAATCAATACAAATATGCATCCACCATTACAATTGTGCCATCTTCTCTCATATGCATTACAAGCTGCCACCTCATTACACTGACTGCCATCCCAATTCTCCATTGCCATCACTCTAGCAATCCCATAAAGCTGACAGCAACCATTGAAGGAAGCTGCAGAGCCTCCTCTGCAGTGATCGTTGTGGTGAAGGATCTCATGTAGAATGGCATAGCGCTTCAACTCTCACTGAGATGATGAACAAGGCGTCAGAGCCAACGGTGGACACATGGAGGTCTTGTACATCACATAATTGGCTGTGGGCGTACGTCGCAGCAGCATGGGAGTCAGCGTTTGGATGCATCGAAAAAGACATGCAGCTCGTTGCAATCACGAAGATAGCTGCGGAGTGAGAGGAGTGGAGAGAGTGACTTCAATGCGGATACATAGAGAAGCCTCAAAGCGTGAATGGCATGCGACGAGCTGTGGCAGCCATGAACAGACTATGAGCTCAGACACCCTTCATTTCTGCCTGATGAGGCGATAGCAATGTGTAGCAGGTTTCAAGAGACACTCGTAGCTTGGAGCGGTGGATATTGGGTTGAGACTTGGTTATCTCAGGTGGAAAAGCATTATGTAAATATCTTTCAAACAGGAACAGGAACAGAGCGCTGATAGACAGAAGAAGTATGTACCCCGACCTCGATGGCGTGTGGCACACCCTGATCCGTCCTCAAGCCTTCAGACGACAGCATGGATGAGTTCCCTGGTGGTCATTCCGAATGCTCTTCCAACACCCAGCCGTGAGCTCTGAGCAACCCTCCCGTGGCTGCATTGTAGTCTCTGTCAGACCTGCCAGCTTGTCAAGCGTGCGAAGATAGAGGAGGATATGGATGGCCGGTAGAGCCGATGGAGTTGGGGCTGGTGGCCTGGTATGGGAACTTGGATGTCGGTGTGTGAGAGGTGGTATGGATGGAAGCGTGAGGGTAGGGGCCGCTGGGAGGTGTGGACATTTGGGTTGAAGGTTGTCTGCAAAGGATCGGTAGTCAGCATTGGTATATCTTGAGTAGTGACGAGAGATTGTGAAACCTGATCTCACAGCGTGTGGGAATCGGGATGTGGGAGGTGATTGTATGACAGTGGTGTAGGAAACCGACTAGAGCTGAGGGCTGAGTGCTTCTCGATGCTTTAGGACGATATGGTGGCGGATGTTGTATGCTTGAAGCTGGACGCCAACCCTTGCAACAAGAGTCTCAGCAAATTCGGGTCGGGAATGGAGAGCGAGCTGCGATGATCGAGTTCTGTTGTGCCAGCATGAAGACAAAATTGCTGGTCACGTCACCACATCTTCAAGCCGAGGGACAGAGAAGTTGCATAACTAAAGTAGCCTACGGAGGCCCTTGAAATGGAAAGACTGCGTTCGGGCATGGGTTGGCGCTAGCGGAACGCTCAAAGATTGTGGTTCACCAACCGCCATCCACAGGACATAGAGAGCCAGCAGCACAACTTCGTTTCACGGACAGCGAGGACCTTGATGGTCTCATCCTATTCGTCGAAGCTACCGCAGACGTGTGATTGAAAGCTTTTGGTCGGGAGGCTCCAGGATTGGTCCGTTGATGAGCTACCTTACCTACGACATGGTAGGCAAATCTCTACCCGGGCTTGTGAGGCTAGGCTGACAGGGGCAGATAAACCAACGGCCATATATACAGCATTTCAATCATGCGAGACTTGTGAAGGAGGCTAATTCCATCGACTTTTTTGAAGGAATCGGGCACGGCGGCTGGGAGCGAAGGAACAATTTGAAGCGACAAAATGAGAGACTTTCAAAGCATGAGTGCTGCGGTGCATATGCAAGAGAAGAGAAAAACTGGGCCCTGATATATGACAAATTGACAGTGTCAGAGTAGGCGTGTCTGGCGTATCCTACAACGATCGAAAGATTGGGGTCAGGCGATAGAGGGATCGTAAGACGCGCATTGGGGGCTACAATACTTTATCAGGAGGTCGTGGAAACATAGTGGGAGGTATACTGAACTGTAAATCTGTTTTGAATCTTGACCCAAGACTCATGCTGGAGGAATTGCCGATGACATGGAGGCTGAGCGGTCTCGATCTCGCTACAGCATGAGGCCTTCCACGAACTCGGGCAAAGGCAGCTGCTATCTGCTGTACGTTGAGTGATCTCGAAAAGTCCGAAGGTTCTGACAGGTTGTACGTACATGGTGACAACGTTGAGTCCGTCAATAGAGGCTTCCAGCAAAAGCCGTTGGTCTTAGGAGGTGGGCCACAGCGACACGACCTCGATGGCGAATGTGGATCAAGAGAAAATACTAGCACAGACTGCGGTACTGGATCGAAAAATCTTGCCAGACAGCTGTCGATTGACAGCGGCTATTTATCTATTAGGGACAAGGCGGAAATAGTTTCGAGGTTGTTTCCGGTGCTTTACGCCTGCTGAATTTGGAAAGATTACTATGGAGATCATGTTAACATTCAGTATGGTACAGCGTTCTTGCCGGGAAGAGTCTCCAACAGGATATATATCTATAAATTGCTCCGTGGCAGAATTGAGGAATGTCCATCGCCCAGATGATTTAATATCGGAAATCTACAAGCCCGAAAATACATGGCGAGATCTCGACGCGTGTTTTCTTGATGGCAGGTTTGGAAAAGGTCGGCCTGAGTTTACAAGATCGGTAACTTACATGACGATCTATGAGAGATCCAGTATGGTGCAACGTTTCATTCGACAAATACTTAAGTTGGCATGGGTTCAAATTTCAGAGGACATCAGCCCCGCCCGACTCGCAAGCCCCCGGTCTCGATGGTCCCCGGGCGGGCCCTAGCCGGGGCCTAGCTGGGCCAACCAGCAGCCACATGTAAGCCTCGGGCCGGCTAAGGAAGGTTGCCCTGAGTGGCCCAAGCTTCAGGGCCGCCGGGTGGCCGGGACCGTTGGTTCCAGGCCCCATGCGGAAATGTCTGTCATCTGAGATATCGGTGTAACATCAAAGAATGGATATCAAATAGCCAACGTGTCCATAGATGAACAAATCAGCCACTTCACTCTACAATATATGAACCGTCCGCAGTACGTTGTGCCCAAGCTGGCAGACTCCACCGCTTTGGCGACTAGGACAGTAGCATCGCTGCAGGCAAGGACTACTATTGTACAGCCGAAGTTTAATCTCCTGCCAGATTTTATTGGAGTTGACATCCAGAAATCTACGCTAAGCTCGTCGCTCTTTCCAATATCCTTTTGGCACAGAAAGCTTGTACTAGGCTGACCAGAGGTCATAAAATAACCCTTTAGATCTCATATCACGCCTTGACATGATGTCTCAACCCGTCATCCTGGTGAAAGAAAGTAGGAGCCTCTCTTGCTACTCTTGGAATCAGCTCTCGTGTACTATTCTGCAAGAGGACAGATCAGCTGTCGGAGAATTCCAGCGATTTGCGAGAGTTTTCTGAAGAGCACTCAGCGAAGCTTTGATCTCGTTCAGTACGTTTTTGTGTTCGTGATACGGACCTTTATGTATAAGAATACCCCCATTGTCGTCGCTTTTGTCATATGGCTACTAGGTTCAAAGAAAAAGCTGTAGGCAAGTGCAATTCATTTATTCCCGTTGAGAGACATTCGCTGATTACCGGCGCGTACTTGTAAGCAACGAAGATAGATTGTGAGCTTGGAATGGTTGAATTCGTGACTATGAAGCGCTAGAAAAGTGGAAACGAGGTCTGGGTTAATGTATGATTGAGTCTCAAATTTGACCACAAAGATTCATCGATCGATCGATGGGAGCAAAAATCACACGATATTGTTGTTCAATCGCGCATGGGACTTGACTACAGGACAATCAATGTATTCCAAAGAAAGCAAGAGAGATCCGAATTGGATGACAAAACTGTTATGTCCCGCCTCTCCCGAGCGCCTATTGCTCAGTCGAACATGGTCACTTCGTGTGTTCCGTTCGGCTGGAGTACAAAAACTCAGCACTAGAACCTCTTGCTGAGCATCGATGTTGACATCTATGCTGAGAAAAGAGACCTTCGTGGACCTATCTCACTCTCGTTCATGATCCTTTGACGTCCATAAGCCCACAGGTGGACCCGAGAATAATCCGAACACTCAGAGGCGAAGTCGGGGATCGAGGCTTTCATGAACCATCCACTCTTCTCTCCGGCTTTGACGCTTTTAATCGAGTATGAGATGTGGTGTTTTCTGATATGTCCACCAACAGACTCGCTATACATGATGGCAAGTGTAGTGCGTGGGAACAGGTTCCAATTATAATCATTGAATCAACTGCAAAGAGGAATTCAATACATGATGTGACTCCAAGCGATTATCTTGCTGTACTGGTAAGTGGATACTTTCCCCCATAGGTGCAGAAAGTCTTCTACCATCGCTGCGAGACTGAGGATCTGGTTGGATTCAAAGCATCCCAAGCCTTTGGAGGACGTTTGGGGCCGAAGAAGGTTGAGCGACCAATTCCAGGGTCAAGGTATGACTCGATACTAAACGAGGTCCTTGTGTGGTTGAGCATGGAAAGAATGCCAGGTGATTAGCATTCTCTAAAGGGATTAGGTTGATAAGCAGACATCTGGCGATATTATGCACAATTATTGAGTGACGGCGAGTACACCTATTGGTTGTAACAAGATATCTATATCTCTAGCAAGTCTACCTGAAGTCTATCAGTAACCCGCAGTAACTCCTAGTCTCGTATTTCCTTATCCTCTTCCTCATCTCTTCCACTACATCTCCTATCCTAAAGCTTACTCTTCTCCGCCTTCGCACCAAAATGACCCCCAGAATACTGCTCCGCGCCCTCAACGCCGTTCAGCCACGCAACGCGATCTTTCGTAAATATCTCAACCTGGGGCTTCAAGGTCGTCTCGTGCAGTGTCAGGTCGTCAACCTGCCCAATCCGCATGATCGCCATATTGGGCCAGCCGGAGGAGACTGAAAGGTTACTCAGCATACATGTATCTTTAGAGCAAGGTGGACAGTAGCAATAGTCAAGCCAACGAGGCGTATCCGCTACAAAAGCTAGAGAGTAACTTACCCCTATACATCAAACTCCCACAAACACTGCAGAAGTAGTTCGTCATCGTGTTCCCCGTCGCAATAGTCTCGGTCATCGCGAACGTTTTGATTTTGTCTTCGCCGCGTATGTACTTTAGGGATGCATCGCGAACGGTGAAATTTGATGCAAACATCGATGCGGTAAGCTTTCGGCAATCGGTGCAGTTGCAGACAAACTGTTGAATGTGAGCATCCGAGTGGAGAGAAGGGGGTAGGCTTACGGTTTTGACGAGGTTGTCGCCTTCGATGGACTGTAGGTGATAGGATGTTAGCCAACTGTATTGGAATCGACGCTGGTGGTTGAGCTGGATCTTACAAAAGCAAGTTTGATGGCGCCGCAGAAGCATGTCTCTGTGGTAGACATTGTAGTAACCTAGAGGCTGAGATAGAAGAAAAGAGAAGAAAATTATGTACAATGATGCAGTAGACCAGATGCAGAATCGAAGAGTAGTGAGAAAAAACGGTATTGGTTCGGATATCGCTCCAGCGATTCTAGGTGATGGCTAATGTGCTAGAATAGCCCACGAAAACAATCTGCACTAATTTTGGAACGGACCGATATCTTTACGAATTGTACAAATTGTACGAATTGAATTGAAACATGCGTGCCAGCCCATCTCCTCAGTACGGCAATGCATTAGTATATACGTACATCCAACGGCTGAGTGCGCCTGTAATGCCGCAGTGCAGAAACCTTGGCGATTTCCTGATCAGGCTCATCAAACTTTCCTCTATGTGTGAAAGAAAGAAAGAAATGTACATTGAACCTCTGAAAGGGACTCTCCGATTCCGAGCTAGTACTTGGCCTTGAGCGTTGCTAAGCTCGCGATTGGGTATAATTCGAGGTCTTTCCAATGCTTGAGCTTCAACTTCTTCAGCTCGACAGTCCTCATCCTCAATCTGTCGGTAATAAATCATATTCATCACCCATCAGATCTCAAGTAGCAACAGTACAATAACATCCTCAGCAGGATGTACCAATCGATCGGAAGGCTCGAAGGAGGCTTTGCCCACGGACGCCAAGATGGGAGCCTTCCCAACGGATGTGATTGCAAAGGACACGTCGATATCCAAATTGACCATAGATGAATGACTTTGGGTATTGGGATGATGATTTACTCGACGCCCTGTGTAATTTTATGTCCTCGTGCACTTACGAAATCCCTTTGCAATCTGGAAGAATCTGATATTCCGGCGTTTAAGCATTGAAGCCTTCGTGCACGAAGCAAACACGTAAAGTGCAGACTCGCCTTCGCTAACTATGAGCTCAAAGCTGTCAGCGGAATCTCGTTGGCTCACGTGCATGATTGCTTGTTGCCAGGATTGCCAGGTTGATCTGATTGCGTTGTCATTCTTTCATGTATCTAGCCCGCTGTCTTCTATATCACAGACCTCCGCTGGTGGCCAGATCACTCATGCTTTCCTATCATCACTAATGTGTATTTCGCTAAGACCTTCGAACTTTTCTTTCGTGTCCTATTTGTTCTTGTATTAAACAAAGCGTTTGTGATGATTATGGATCTGCGTTGTGACGGAGTTTTCGTTCATGTTCCGTAACGTCACGGGTCAAAGCCAATGTCCACAGCCTTTCACGTCGTACAATAGCCATTGATCATTCCTGGCATTGAGTGTCGCTACAGGGTACGCCATTACCTTGCTCACAACAATGAAATTATCGTTTGACACAAACGATAGACACGTTCATTTTGGATGGCATTGTGCAAAATCTTCGTTGGCCCCTGATGTGTGACAGGCTTCGGAGTCTATATATAGCCAACCTCGTTCCTCGACTCTTTCCATCTTCCATCCCTCACCAACTACCTCCACTACAACATCAAGCAAAACATTCAATTCCATATTTTTTCAATTACACATTTAGGACTCATACCAAATCAGTCTCGATAAAATGGCACCCATGAACTCTGGATTCGCAACAATGACGAAGAAGGTCCTCAACTGCTCTAACGCGGCCTGCCCTTCACAAGTAGCCCACAGCCAGGGCTACTATAATTTTTCGCTTTCGTACAAAGATGAGACTACGCGCTCTCATCAGATTCCGCGAGACGTCCGGAAGGCCATCGATACTATCAACTACAACCAGAGTCAGTGGCTGTTGGATGAGGATCAGGACGTGTACATCTTTCTTGCAAAATTCGCCGTTGCCCACAACAGCCATCTCGAAGGGCTGATGCCCTGTGAGATTACGAGGACATCAGTGTGGCGTTCACCCGAGGTCCAAGAGGTTTTGAAGGGTGCTGGACCAAGACCTGTTCGAACTCCGTTCGAGCCAGCCAAGGAGGAGGTTACGAAGGCAGTCACGAAGGCGACCATACCCCCAAGTCGTCTAAAGAACGCAATGGGTCGTGGCGGTGGCTTCATCGGGAAGACTGGTGTAACAATCGTGTACCCAGGTCAGACAACTCCAACCCCAGCAGGGACGTTGCCATCCTTCGAGTCCTCGAAGGACATCTCCTTGTAGAGCGCTCCTCGAACTTCCGAGTCTGGGGTTCCAAGTTACACGATCCCTGCTATCTTTCACGAGACACAATTCCTGCATGCATCATGGGTCGGGCGCTTCCATTTTGAAGCTCACTGTCACTACCCAACCTGCCAGTAGCCGACGGGGGAAAGGGTAGAAGGTTCTAAATCGTAGCTAGCTCACATTATCAAACCACGGTCTCTCTCGAATGTTCCTTTTCCATACTAGATTAGAGCGCGCTTGAAACTTCGAGTGATCCACCATCACAACTTGATCAGTCTTGTAAGTCCTTATTGACTACAATTGCTACTGTCACGGGCATGAAGTCAGGCTCGAGCAGAGAGATCGAAGTTCAAATCCACCTTATGTAAGTCATGAAAATGTCTATTACCGCTATTATTTATTGAGCAAAAGATAGTTGACCGCTCGCATGTTTGTCGATTGTGACCATGATCGACTCTGGCTCGCCGTTCAAATCTGACCGTGGAAGGAGCCACATCAAACAATGGAAGGGCGGAAAACGTAGATTTTCTTGCGAAGATTTATAGGCAAGAGCTTGGACGCTGGCTGGATTGTGAGAGAATTTCGTGACTGGAGTGACCGTCAAGTGGTGCCCATGTCCTGGCAAGGCACTCGTTTCAGGGGCTTTCTGCCACGGCGTAGCCCAGACGAGTGCCTACGTCGCTAGGACGTGGGATAGCTGAGCTGAATGGACGGATCTTTGGATGGTCCCACCATAGTAGTGGTATTGAAGCTCATAGATGACGAATAAGAAGATTGTGTGGGTGACCTCGGAATGCTGGGTGAAAATACCCAAATATCGCATATAAATCAATCATGGGGTTGTTACCGAGCCGTAGTCAGTAGAACCAAGATAAGTACTCCGTCTGGTCTCTACCTTCCGCATCAGGCTCAAAAGCTGAACCAAATGGTTCTAAATGTGTATCACAGCCTCGGTAAGTGAACTTTGGGAATGCCATGTCGTGTGAAAAAAACGCCAGCGTCAAGTGCATCAAAGCTTGGACACGTAGACATTGTTTCTGATACTAGGAAGCGATTGCACACAAATGTCATAATATAGCGGGCACACGTGGACACTGTTCCTGATAAGAGGATGCGATTGCAGATAGAAATTATAATATAGTGGCACTGAAATATTCATCCGTATGGTGCTATTCTGGTCTGGCTTCATAAAAGGCAGACCAATATCCTAGGATGCCTCAAGAGTCTGGAAGCTTTTCTTATATGCCCGTAGCCTGTATTTGGGGGACTGAAGCGGTATATTGGATCGTAGATATACCCAATTCTCTGCAATGTGGCTAGCTCCTTTCCAAGTCTCCAGCTTCCTGGACGTCAACACTGCCTGTCCACTTTCGACAATTAGGTCCTTTGGAAAGGGGTATAGCAGGCTAAGAACACGACGATACCCAAGGCGGGCGTAGCCGAGAATTGAAAATATGCCTGGGTGTCTTAGCATGGGTCCTACCCGACCCAGGGGGAGGTGTCAAAAAATGCTAGCAACGGGCGAGATTGAGTCTGAATTGTTGGAGCTGTTTACTGGCTGGTCCTGATGTTCAACGCTCTCAGTACTAGTCTGGTGACTGTCTTCCATGTTTCATTGCTGTACATGGAGGATAATTGAGATGCATATTGGACCATAGAGTCTTCTTTGTCAGCCTAGTACATTGTGTCAATCTATTGCTGTGCATAATTGGTAGCTATGTTATATACTAACATCATGGTGCCATATTTTCTCGTGCATTACTAGCTCCCACCTCCGCCTTGCTAGCCTGCCAAACCCGCACCTTCTCGTTGAAAACCGCCAACCTCTGTATGCTCTCCTCCGACCAGATGTCCTCCTTCTTGTCATATGTGTTTTCCAAAGCAGGCACTCCTTCCGGCAATATCATCCACGGCTGCTTGCTCGCCGTGAAAATGTGTGCGTCTGGTGGGCATCGCCCAGGCTGGTCGAGCGTTCCCACCCTGACGAACCGTATGAGAGGTCCTTCATAGTTGCTCCATATAACCCCATTACACTTTGGACACCTAGCCAAAGTCTGCCCTTCCCCACTTTCGGAGGGGACCTTGTGTAGCAGCGGCTCTGGTCCTAGATGGACGACGCGGTTTGCCTCGATCATGGCATTGATGGCCAATGCCGAGCCAGTCTCTCGCTGGCACCAACGACAATGGCAAGCGTGCACAATCAGAGGCTTGCTGACCATGCGGTAGCGTAGATATTTGCAGCCACAGCCGCCCTCCAGGGGAGACGTTGGTGGCCCCCCATTCGTCGAGTTTGGGGGTAATCCGAGCTCTTGTGCCATTAGCGGTATTTCGATCAGCTGTCTGCGAGGGTCTCGATTATCCTTCTACCCGTAACAGAAGCGGTGGCCGCGAGCCAAAGCCACCAGTAACAAGCGAGGCTCGTGTGCTAGACGTACGCACTCAGCAGTCATTGAAAGCGATTTGCAGTTCAGGTGGCAGAGTTGTGCAGAAGTGAGGAAGGTTGGCCGAGCCTTGGCGCATCTGTGGGTCTACGAGGCCATCGATTGACCGTCGTGTTCTGGGCTGACTCAGAGACAAAGCTGGCACTCGAAGTCACTACGGACGTTGAGGTAGTCTGGGGAGGATAGCAAGTCATCGGAATAATATGGAGACGTCGTCCCAAATTGTCATGAAAGATACGACTCTGAGTGCCTGTAATGAATGTCGTATGCTCTCGTTAGCCCTCGTCAATCGCTTTCATCTGCTGACTCGATAGGTGCGAGGAAGTTGAAATGCTCTGGAGAGCCTACAGGATGTTCACGATGTCTTGCCGAGAAAACCACTTGCCGTTACTCTCTACGGAAGGCAATGGGAAGACCGCGCAAACGCCAACGCGAAGAGGAGGATCATACACGGGCATCCAGTGCTGGCCTTAGTTTTGGGGACATCGGGTTTGGAGGGATGGCGTCGCCGTTGCTGGATCCGGATCTGGCTGCGTTCTCCAGCAATGGCATGGGATCTCTCGACTTCCATCCTGTCAGCAGTGGAGTGGGAACTCAGGATATGGAACAGAATGGCAACAATGGCGATTTTTATGGTGGTCATAGCATCGACGCCACCTTTCATACCCTTGACGCGCCCGACTTCCTCCCCACCGTCGGCTTCCCAACCGGACATCCTTCCCAAGATCCTCATACCTTCTCACCTATGTACCCCGCGAATACAGCCCCGCTGCAGCCATCTTTCGGCTTGGATGAGGGCGCTACCAGTAGCCCTTCGTCGAACACCATGCAGGGCGGCTGTGTGTGCTTAGGAAACCTTTACTCAACCCTGGCCACCTTCCAGTCGCTGCCCGCTCCATCTTTCCCATATTCAATGGGTGCATTGAGGAAGGCAACACGTTGTGGTTATGAGGTCGTGCGGTGTCAGAAATGTCCACAGGGATACAATACGGCGATACAAAACTTAATGCTACTAGTGGCACTCCTGCAGATGCTCATCAACGAGTACACGAAACTTCTGAAGCACATCGATGAAAGAGCAATAAAGGGCGAGAGCATAGCATTTCGGGTTGGAGAAGTCTCGTCATGCTTCGATCAGCGACACACTGGTACGCCCGACTGTCCGATGGCCATCAACGTGGACCTGAACGGCGAGGAATGGCGGATGCTGGCCCGAAAGGGTGTCAGGCAAGAGGTCCTCGGCAGTGCTGAAGGCAATGAATGTTTGCTAAACATCATACAAGAAATGAGAGACCGACAGGTGGTGTGGCACGAGAGCCCTTGCCAAGGAGGCCATCCTCCTCAGGATCGAACTCATACCGGCTCGGTGAATCAGCCAGGCGGTGAGAAAGAGAATTCGGTGTGTGTACAGCTTACATACATTGACCACCTCAAACGCATGCTTGAGGCTTTAGAGCTGTGAGAAACAGCACACTGTGTGTGTACGGCAGTCAGGCTTGTTATTCTCATGGAGTTCAAGCTCCTTACACTGGCACAAGCATGGACATGATTCGTCACGCACTCAGTGGCTAGGTACGGGACAATACCGGAAGGAACTTTTCCATGGCTTGTGAGTTGGTTACCACCAAAAAGCCGACTCTAATGATTTCTCGCTATTGCAAGCTCTGGCGTTTTCCGAGCAGACGAAGCCAAACATGAACAAGACAGTGCCTACAGAGACTACCAATGACGGACTAGAGGAGGCCACCTTGCTAGCTCCCTTGCCCGCACGGGCTGCCTACTCAAGTGTCCAGCATTTCACTGAATACAGAAACCGGCTCTGAAACTCCACGTCGATGCCCCCTCGCCGCGCTTGGTCTCTCGCGTGTTGGTGAACTTGGCTCCGAGAGCTTGTGGTCGTGCTCGGAGGTACCAGGTGATACCTCACTCGTCACAGACACTGGGTCTGACATCTCACGTTTATGTAGTCTCGTTGCGTCCGACCTCTGCCTCATTGGCGAAATCGGGTCAGACTGCCTTCGTTGATCTCTCCTAGCAGTGTCCGACAGCTCACTGGTCAGAGACACTGGGTCAGATAGCTGACGTTGATGGAGCTTTGTAGCGTCAGACCTCTCTGTCATGAGTGATATCGGTGATGACAGCGTTTGGCTGCGCCTCTCAGTTGCGGCCAATTCGTAACGCTGTTGATTGGCTTCAGAGTCGGCGTGACCATCAAGCTCGTGGCCTTTGTGTATGGCTCCGTCCAACTCAGGACTTTGGGGGTAACCCTTGAAGTCGCTGGGTGACGCCATATACACATCTTTCTCTGGAGCATCAAGTTCGACTGGTGCAGTATTAATCTGCTTTGGCTGCTTTGGTGCCTTTCCACGGCGGCTTCGTTTGAGCATGATGCCAAGCAGGATTGTCACTACCAGGACGAAAATCGCAGCGCCAACCGCGATGCCGGCTATCGCTCCAGCAGAGAGCTTGTGAGACTTCGATGGCGTACTGTCACCTGGTCGCTTGATAGCCACAATGTGCGATCTGAGGGCGTTGTCCCAATTACATTGAGACACTGAAAAGTTATTACGCTCATAATCAGCTATCAAATACCTGCAGGAAGCCGAAAGTAAGCTTTCGCTCGGAGATCGATCACTGTCTGTAAATTTTGTTCATGGGAGGGGTGCTGTAGCTGACTTACGCTTCTTGCAGAAATGTCCGGCCCAATGTGTATTGACTCTCGTTCGCAGCACGCATCAATGGAAAATAGCGAGACGAATTCTTCTTTAGCAGAGGGTCCTCAGCAATAAGATCGAACGCGGCATAGGGAAGTGAAATGTTCAGCCCTTGCCCTGGAGCCGTTGAGGAATTTCCAATGTTAAAAACCACCGACGTGTCTTGGTCTCGCAACGCACTGTGCAAGGCATCGTTGACGAGGTACGCTTGGACGCCTTCATCCCATGTGATGCCAAAAGCTTCTTCAAATTGCTGGCAGAGGTTCAGAGGGAGCCAAATATACGGTGTCGTCGAGTCAATACAGGCGGTTACACTTTCATTGCTTGTCGATAACACCGTGGTAAAATTATTCGTGTTTAGAACCATTGTTCCAATGTTGACTTGGAGGTTCCGAGAGCTGGTGTCATTGATGGCGAACGAGAGCTCATTAGACTCGAAGCGCGAAATGTCGTACCCTCCCAGGACGACGCTTCCGTAGACTGGGCCAGGCCGATATTGATTACCTGCTGTGTAACTCCAACTTAACGATGGGATCAGACCGCTTTGATTCAGCTTGGATATAAAACCGGGCAAGGGCGCAGTTGTGTTAGGCAACATCACTGGCTGCGGATTCAAACCGAATAAACCGAGGTAAAACCCTGGGGTGGTGATGCCAGCGACAACCTGCTGGTCAAGCGTGGTGCCATTGGTACCTTGGCCACCCAGAGAGACGGTGTCATAACCATATAAGCCAGTGCCATCTTCTCCAAGGTTGGCTTCGAGTAGCAAGGGAGAGAAACCACGGAAAACGTCTTGATTCTGCTTCCAGGTGGTCGAAGTGGTCGGCTGGAAGAAGCCGCCGCGTGCGGTTGAGCAATTGGCAGGATCAGACTGTGTACATCCTTCTGGAAGTACGGCCCACGTCTGTGAACTTGCGGTCGATATCAAGACTTTCACAGCCTGCGGAGGGGTACCGATGTGGATTGGAAAGGAGGACCATGGCCCATCGTTGCCATCGAATTCACGGCTTGGTGAGAGGGAGATGGGTGCTGGTAAGGGTGGGGCTTCGCGCTTGGCCAGCCAATGGTCTTTTCGAAAGTTCATCTTTCCACTTGGCAGTAAGGATGAAAGCAATACGGGATAGTGTTGGAGCAACTCATCGCTGATCACGATGACGCAAGAAGGTGTGAAAGAAGGATGTCGCAGATCCCAGACGAGGCTGTACGCTCCTGGAATATATTCTCAGAAGGCAAGATGGAATTGGGGCGCAGTCTGCATTCTATTTGGAAGGCTCGGCAGATGCTGAAGCCAAAGGAATGGTAGAAATCGAGGCCAGCAAAGAGGTGTAGGCAGTGATTCGGCGAAGGATGCACTACTTTGTACCCCTCCACCCTCCACACGTCGGAACAGTGGGCATGTGCACTGCGGACTGCACTTTTCGTGCCTCAGTCCGGAGTAGGTTGAGGCGATCGGCCTGCCACGCACAACCTCGCGATGCGTTGCCGATCTCCCTTCTAGTGTTCAGCTCTGCTTCCCAACCACCGCCTTAGCGTCGACACATTACCCCATCGGGAAGTTTTGAGCCTCCGATGATGCGCTTTTCATGCCGACTTCGTGTTCGTCAATCGATGATTCCCAGTTCGACCAATCAACAGCGTGGTACAGATAATGCAACCATGCGGGATGCCATCTTTCCCATACAGCTACTATGGATCCTTACTGTTAGCCGTTCGAAGTCAAAGCCTAAAGCGTGCAGCATTTGTCGCCTGCTTTGAGCTGCTTTTAGTCAACGGGCGCCAGATGGCAAACTCTCCGCTGCCGTGGCTGATCCTCCTAGCCATGCAAAACCGTCGAAGATCCCCATACTCTTCCTCCAGTACACGTACGGCGTGAGCTCCCTCGGCCACAATGCGAATTTTCCGAGTCTGCGCCGTGGCCTTGTCGGTCTTGAGGGCGGAGTATGCGACAGCAAACTCGCCTCATACTGGTACCTCATCCACTATAGTGTAGTCACTGAGGCAGGGCTCGGCTGACATCGGCCACAGGTGCTCCATACGGAAACAATATCACCACACATACCGTCTCGACTATCGTTACGATCGAGACAACAACTATCCCTTGCAATACCACTTCATCCTCAGTTGGCACAAAATACACTGAGCGTTCCAGCATATCAAGTCAATCGACCACAACACCAACGATCTCCAGCACCGGGATCACACACTCTCGGAGCGCGACGAGCCCGTCAATCTCGCAAGGACTGAACAGTACATCAACCAGATCGACCACAAAGGCGAAGCCGAGCTATGCTTCATCCGGTAGCTCTGTCATCGTTTCGACGACCAATTTGACCATTAGCACCCACAAAACTCCCCAAACGAGCCCCACGACTGTATCGACGATTTCAAGCTCCGGAACCTTTTCCTCCACCAATTCAACGATATCTATACACATTACCCCAACTAGTGGCTCTACGACTTTCTCCAGAATCTCTAGTCCCTCGTTCAGTTCCTCACGTAGTTCAAACAGTACCAAAGGGTCCAGCCTTACGATTTCTACTGTCTCCACTAGCTTGTCGAAGCACACAAAACCCTCCCAGAGCTACAACAGCACGTCAAGTAGCTTTTCAACCACTTCCTCCTCCGTGCCAACTACTAAAATAACCGTTTCCTCGAGTCCGTCAACCGTTTCAGTCCGAACTTCAACCATCCTGAACAGCATATCAACTACCATGTTGAATTCGTCGACCATTTCTACCAGTACTCCCGTCATCTCAAAGAGTGTTGGAACAACCACGTCCACTCCCTCGACCATTTCTACCAGTACTCCCGTCATCTCAAAGAGTGTTGGAACAACCACGTCCACTCCCTCGACCATTTCTACCAGTACTCCCGTCATCTCAAAGAGTGTTGGAACAACCCCGTCCACTCCCTCGACCATTTCTACCAGTACTCCCGTCATCTCAAAGAGTATTGGAACAACCCCGTCTACTCCCTCGACCCGTCCCACCAGTACTCCTTTCACCTCGAACAGTACTGATAGAACCCTGACGACTTCCCCGAGCATTTCCACCAGTACTTTCATCATCTCAAGCAGTCTAAAGACGACTCCGTCTATTTCCTTGGCTAATTTCACCAGTACTCCCGTCACTTCAAGAAGTACTGGAACAATCCCGATCATTTCAACCAGTACTTCCGTCATCTCCAGTAGCCTTAGGATAACCCCAACCAGCTCCCCGACTGTATCGTCAAGTCTCAGTACCCCGGTGAGCAGCACACTCACTATCTCGAACAAGTTTTCGTCGAAGAGGAGCAGTTCCTCGACAACATCGATCATCGTTCCATTTACTTCGCCCACTTCCTCGACTTCACGAAACAGCACGTTGATCATCTCAACCAACAAGACGACTATCATTCATCCTCCTCCTACCTCGAGTATCACGTTGCCAACTATCATCTTCTCAACTGTCACATCTGCGCCTTCCTCTCCTTCGCCGACCTCTCCTATTATGTTATCTTCCACAACGCCTACAACAGCAACACTCACTTCTTTAACAACCTCGAGTCTAAATTCCTCTTCGGTGACACCCCTCTCTACCATCCCAACTCCATCCCCAACGCCGCCCTCTGTGACGCCCGCGACTTCTATGCCATCCTCCGTCGGACTACCGAGTGTGACGCCATCTACAGTGGTGCTGCCGCCTACAACGCCGCCCTCGGTAACCCCATCGAGTGAGACTCCCTCTGCTGTGACGATACCGCCTCCAGTGACACCGCCAAGTATGACCCCTCTTACTATACCAGCGCCACCAATCTCGCCGCCTTCAGTAACCCCGTCGGGTGTGACTCCCTCCATCACACCAACGATCATGACGCCGCTAAGTATAACGCTCTCAACCGTCACCACAAATTCTTCAGCTATTTCGATGACCCCTTTCACGGTATCGAGCAGTCTCACTACTACAACTATTTCCAACCAAACAGCGAGCATCAAATCTTCCAGACCCTCGGTAGCAACGACAGCTACCCCACCTATTATGGAGTCCCCTACAATCAGTACTTCCTCGTTTCAGCCTTCGCCTACCGTGGTCCTACCACCTCCGGTCAAATCGTCAATGAACAATACTCCCGTTACCTCAGCTTCTGCGAGCCCAGTCATTGCCACGGGGACAGTGGCAACTAGCACTCCTGCTTTGCCTGAGTCGATACCTAGTACACCACCTTCTCTTTCCCTGCCTCTCACAATTGGCACGGCTCCCTCATTGAAGCCACCTGTCATCTCAAGCTCAGCGTCCATTGTGGAATCCTTCACTATGAGTAGTAGCTCCCAGTCCAGGCCTCCACTAATCACAAACTCGCCGACTTCCATGCAAACCACCGCCAAAGACTGTTGTTTCGTTGTACAAGACACAATCGACTACAGGTATTGGGGAGGTAAGATAGATGTGTGAGGCCCGAGATTGGTCTCAATACTAATCATGATTCAGATACTTCCGTATCAACCATGTCATATACTACGGAGTCTACCGATATTTTGTACCATTACACACAATACTCCGACACGATCGTGACCGATACTACAACCTCGATCTCCCCCTTCACTAGCTCTCTCCTTGTGACCTTTGATCTAGCGGCAAGGTTACCCAACACTAATAATGCCGGACCCACACCGACAGAGTCAGAGTTGAGTGGGGCCGCAACAGTGGTCTATGCTCAGACAGTGTATGCCTCCAGAACGCCGCATCGTACTTTGGCAAAGCTGATAGATGTGATAGCACATCACCAACCAACTTCTTCATATACCGCACTGCCAGAATTATTCTTGTTCCTGCCGTGACAGATCAAAATGGCCAGCTCACATGCGTCACGACTTCCACATTCTACCCATCGACGTTTGGCATGACCCAAAGTCCGCTGTTTTTCACTGGAATCAATTCGAACGCGGAGATGTACTTCGCTGGTGCAACTACAACTAACTCAGCGGCCGCGAGTGTGGTCACAGACATCTCGCTTTCAACTCCATACCTCGCCATCTTGAGTACTACGACTACTGCCAACGCTTTACCTGCTGTCAACCTACCTTCCACCGGAATCTTTACGCAGAGTGATTTCGGCGGACTCAAAGGAAAAAGGGCCGCGGGCGACCCAACAAGCAGCGTCGGCGGATACGACGTGTCAGAAGCGGACTATGGCTATGTCAGCCCATTCTTCATCAATTTTCTGGCCCAAGACCCGAACTACCAGAAGCAGTATCCTCAACTTGCTGGCTGTCTCCCGGGCGGTCCGTCCATCGATCCGGGCACGCGCGTAGCTAACCTAGTCTCCACGCCAACACTCGCACTCTCCCTAACAAATACAAGATCAACAAAAGACTATGTCTCAGGGTGTTTCCATACAGACTCACCCTTATGTGCTACGGTTGCACCTCCTGTCCCAACAGCTCTCCCGGTAGTCGCTCCTACGCCTGCTGCTAGTCCTCAACCGGCACCGCAACCACCTCAAGCCCCTCCCACCTCTGTCGCTGCATCTCATCCGCCTCCAAACCCTCCGTCACCACCCATTCAACCTATATCACAGGCTTATAATCCTAATGAACTATCGCCAACGCAGCTCTCGCAATTGCTGGGAGCCCTCCAACCAACGCTTGGCACCACTACACCCGAGCCTTCTCCAATTTCGCCGCCACCCCCAACGTCATTGCAGCCATCCCTGTCGCCTCCAATCGTCCCTAGCTTCGCGCCAAGCAAGTTGACGTCCTCAGCACCGGAACCTGTTCCCACCATTAGTGCTCAGGCATCGACTTTACCGTCTCCGGTTCTGTCTCCGCCGCCAACGTCGTTGCAGACTTCGCTTTCACCGCCTGTCTTGGTAAGCGCCCCAAGCGAATCAGCAACCAGTGCAGCCACGCCTGTTCCTACGACCAGTGCTCGGACCTCGGTTTTAGCATTCCCAGGTGAAGCAGAGAAGAGCAGAGGGAAACCTCTATGGTCTCTTTTGAGTCTGTGCTTAGGCTGTGGCGTGCTTGCAATACTATGAATGATCTGAATGATGCCCACATACGACGTTTATATGAGAGAAATAATAATGATAATTCACAAATACTCATTGTTCGCAAGTCCGTGAACCACGAATGGGTTCCAGTAGCCCCCAAGTGCGAGGGTGTGGAAGTGAACACGATACGAGGCCCATAGTGTTGTACTATGATATATTATGTCAGATCTCGTGGGCATCGCACTAAAGGAAAGCTGTGAATAATCTAGCACGTTCCAAGAGCATGAGACTGACATGGACACGAAACAAGTTTGCTATATAGAGCCGCACTGGGTGACAATGTTTCGCGCAAGGCTTTAGATCAATAGATGCACAGTTTAAAGCAGCCAAACGACTCGGCAAACGCCTCATTGAGAAAGTGACCTAGCGTTAAGGGGTATGAAGCAGCAATGATAGCTTTGTAACCATTTGCAAGGCCCACTAGCCACAGACGAAGATGGTCCGATGGCTTGCTAAACTTGTGTGGACTGTGCGGATGACCTGATTGTATCTCAATCGTTCATATACGCAGACGTCTCCATGCCTCTATCTGACCGCATCGAGGTTTAGGCAACGCGTGCACCTTCCCCTCATCGGATATCCTAGCAGGGCACTCGTTCCAGGGGTTCCTGACAAGGCCTAGCCAAGACGAGCGCTCAAGTTGCTAGGACATGGGATAGACAGGGATGATCGTACAGGCCAGCTCATCCAATTTTGAGACGACTGCATAGGAAATTTCAAATCGCAAGATGCCGCAAATATTTGGGCTGTTGTTGTGGTTAAATGTCTAGGCCTTGCAAAGAATTTATCTTGACATCGGGGGAGGTGGTGGGAGCAACCACAAGCTATCGATACGTTCGCAATTATAGGAAGTCTGCCGCGGGACGAGCAGCACCTGCAATTACAATATGCTATCGTATTGAAGAACCATTGGCTGTGAGTGCGGACACGTATCAATAACAAGCATGTTGGGTTACCCCTGCTTCTAAGAAAAGAGATACAACCGACCGGATCAGTACATTATTTCGCTTGTCTAACCTGGAGCTCGAACGCTGTTTTCGACTTGATAGGATTGGTTCGATGAGCACTCTGTTGGAATTGCAGCTTTACGTACTCCCTCTTCCGCCACTTCATCTGCAGCTTTCTACCTAAGCAAGTATCCCTGACTTTCTCATCGATTGAAGCTGTGATGCCCTGACGGACCCTTCCGAGAACTTCTTCTCTCCCGTGTCAATTGGAATGACCCACATTCAGCCGAAGTGTTCGTGGTAGAACACCCAGCCGTCCTACACTACGTATCTGAGGTTCAAAGCCCAAGTCGCGCATGGAGCGCCCGGAGACGGCCCTTAATCCCTTATATCGGAAGAGCCCTGGCATTGTGCTCAACCTAAGCCAATAGCATTCTTCACCACAGAGCCAGGCGGCGCCTTGTTGTGCGACAGGACTCGAATTCAGCATACCCACTCTTTCGAGTCTAATAAGCCTAGATGACTGTTCCGGATTTGGAGGTGACTGACGTTATGATAATGGATGCCCTAGCTTCATGTCGTAACCATACGCATGATGATTGAACCATCGATCACATGATACTGCAGCATCTCTGATGTTATGGTTGCACCTGCCGCTCCCGATCGAACTTGCGTTTTCTTAGGCCGTCAGTTGGCCTCGTGGTAACAGCTTTCTGGCTCGAAGCACTTTCGACCCACTCACGAAATGCTTCTTCTTGATGCTCGCCGTACAAACTCTGCAGACTAATTCCCACTCCAACTGGATCCGTTGTATGCCTCCCGCCGCGTAGCTTTCCACAAGTCTTTCCTCCTCTGAGACTCTCCTACGTTCTGGCCATCGGTACACAAAGCATATTGTCTGGCCGCACAGCTGGAAAAGCACCAAGAGTCGCCATTACCGAGCTACATATGCAAGACTTCCGAACATCGACATCGTTAATGCCTGTGGCGCAGTTCTCCGGACATTCACAATTGACTCTAACAATTTGAGCGTTGCTCTTTGGATCAACGAGGCTTGGATGTCATGGATTGAGTTGGAATTGAGCATGGCGTGTTCAATGATTGGTCTCGGATGTCTACTGATTGACTTCGAATACCTGAGATTGGGCCTTCGAGAGGGTGAGATTTATTACGAGGCGAAGCTGCCTCGATCATTTGAACTTTAAATCTGAGAATGACAACAATCTTTTCCACGCTAGTGTTGTTGTTCTGGGTAGGAATATGGAGGAATATACTGAAGCTTGACACTTCCACCCATCCCTGGAAAGGGGTGATAAGCTGACCTACATTCTCCTCGCGGAGAATCACTCAGTCTCCACAAGGAAGAACCGCAGAGCAGAGCTGTTATCGTTTACATTGCCAGCGAGTAGCGCTAAGCTGAAATCTATAGCCGTTTTCTCCTCAAAGGTCTTGTCTAATAACGTAGTGGACTCCTCGACTGCCTAGGGCTTCGAATGGACTCGGCGGTTGCTGCAAATTCCCGGAAACATCAATGGCCCTTCCGCAAGCAGGCAATATCAGCCGTGGTTTCAATTAAGCAACTACCTCATCGCTACTTCTCTGCTCATCTGTTCGACGGCCCCAATTGAGTCTGCACCGTCAGAAGGTCACAGAAAGCGCGTCGACAAGGGGTTTCCTAAGTACACGGTAAAGAGTGTTGCTTGAAGAGCTCTCAGTGGAATATGTGCAAGAGTTTGGCTCTGAATTGTGGTGGCGAGAACGGAACTTACGCGTTTGAATATTCGTGCTCTCCGCTGGAATTCAAGTACTACATCTACAACCAATGTATTGCAATAAGGCTGACACATCATCTCTGGCCCCCTCAATGAAAATTGTTATGCCAATATCAGCAATCTTTCACCATCGATTAGATCGTCACCCCTCAAAAAGGAAAAAGTGAGGGCTCGGCCTGTTTACGAACCACGTCAAACCTCAAGTCGTCGGAATCTATTAGATTAGGCGAAGGTAGTGAGCCAAAAATCCCTGACAAGAAGCTATTGGTAGTCGAGGCAAATGCCGCATAATCAAATCTACTGATCTGAACACAATCGCAGCCAAGTATATTTATGGATCTGTCTTTTGCTCGCAACGACTATAGCAGCTTCTTCCGATCGAGGATCTAGCTCTCGTCTCTGAAGCCGGCTTCCAAATGGAGATGACTGTCAAACTCCGCACAATCTTCAATCCCTGAAACACCCGGACACGCGCATGTTCAATCAGGTGATGATCGGCTTCCGACAGCCGTGTTACAACTACGAGCCCAACTTATGTCTTCAGATGGCTGTGGGACTGGTACCACGGAACACCTGTAGGGAGCGTGTGAATCTAGGAGATTCGAGCTGATCTTAGGAGTGATCTGAATGAGATTTGTTTCGATCGAAGCATTACTATGGTCTTCGTATGAGTCATATTTGAATACGACAGATGCGCTTTTTAGTAGTCGCACAACCATTCGGTAACTCCGTGTACCTCTTCCTATCGGCTTACTATCACGCACATCCAAACCTGAGTACGATGTCCCCACCCAAATGAGACCACTTCGCATGACAATACCCCGAGTCTTGCTCTTCTTCCTCCGGTCATCGTTCCTACACCCATACATCTACCTCCTCCTGAGAATGCTGGGGACTGGAGGATCAAGTGAGCATGGGCTGGAATGCATCAGGGAATACCCTCGTTACAAAGCCCGCAGAGCTCACCGCGAGCGAACTCCCCAAGCTCAGATTGCTAGCTTCAATGGAGTGTTAAGGCAAGACACTGGCGCATGACAAGGCCCTGCTGACCGGAATAGGGCATACGCAGCACGCAAGGCGAGGGAGAAATTGGCTATGTTGGAAAAGGGCTACAAGTCACCGACAAACATCAGTCGAGGGTCTTGATGTAGCGGGTTTAGTGCTGTGTCAATGATAGAATGCGGTTATTGTATCAAACAACTGAGGAGCCTTGGTTGGTCCCGGACGTGATACGATCTTCCAAGCAGTGAGGTTGATGAATTGCACCTGCTGCGGCGTCTCTAGCCTCCGCATCTTAGCTTCAATATCTTTGAGATCGAGTCGTCGATTGTATGTGTGCCATGAACGCCTTATTTTAGGATTTGAACCACACATTGGTCTGATTACAAAGGTGTACCTATGATCACAATCATCACAGCTCGACCACCATTACGCATCGGTGATCTGATAGCTGGTTATGCTGCATTCTATAGGTGGAGGATCACCGAGCGAAAGATACTTGTGCCATGCTACATATCGACATGATCTCTATGGTAATCCTTTCAGAGTCAACGAGTAGGCGTCCAGGACTCTCAGTGCACTGGAGCAATCTCAACACTTGGACGATCAAAAGCTTCCTGTCTCTTTTGCAAGGTCTTTCGACGGATGACGCTGTCAGTCAAAGAGTTGGATTCAACATCAGGACCGTGTGATTGTGGTCGATACTGATAGATAGCTTTCACAGGAAATCTCCATCGATGGTTTGGATGGTATGGTTCTATCTGTACATCTTTTGGGATCCTCTCGCTGTTGGTACAGACTCAATCAGATCGTGTAACGTCTTACATGCCAGGATCTTCAATGGCAACGCAGTTGGCTCGAGGGTTGAGGCCGCTCATCACACACCAGCCTTCATACGACCGTGGCGAAGGCTTCGACTGAAGGCTTCTGTAGTATGGCCAGCCTGTTCTTGCTGTGAGCGTCGTTGAGCAGCCGTGCCAATTTCAATGGCTGGCCCGATCTTCGTGGCGTTGGATGGCGATCGGTCATTGTATCAATGTTTGCTGGGATTGGTTTCAAGTTGGCAAATCAGGTGGTCCCATCAACTAAGTGCGCTTTCACAGTTGGAGCGGTGCGACTCTGGAGGTGTAAAAATTCATTACTGGCAAAGCCAGCTGGGTTGCTCAGTTGCGAGCTTCAAGCTATATACAGGAAAGCAATGAAGAAATGGGTTGACTAGTTACGAGCTTCATGCTATGTAGAGAGAAGAGAAGAAGAAATGGGTTTGCTCGCGAGGTGGGTTTGCTCAATTCACCCAGTATTTGGAGAATTTCTGTTTGAGCTCCCACTCCTCGTCGGTGCACTCGGGGAAGTCGCGCCTCAACGACTCGAAGAACTTATCAGCAGAGAGCCGGCTCGTACTGACTGGCCCGACCATGCAGTGTCTCTCCACATTGCTGGCCTTCCAGATCCAAACTCCATCCGTGTTGGGGTTTGCTCTCGTTGGGTTAGAGGGTTCGTGTGCCACCTCTTCTATGAGATCGAGTTGAATTAGTTCTTGCCGCCTTCGGCGACCCTGTCAATGATCAGCATCTCTGTTAAGCGGACTTGGCTGACAGGAAGTTCACTTACCACGCGCCACTCCGCTGGACGGCACGACACTTCATCGATTCCGTGGCAAACCGGGCAAACGCGGTACCCTTCCTCATGCTCCAGATAATGCTTGGCAAGGCACATCTCATGGCAGCGCTTGCCGCAGCATGGGGTTGTGATGACGTGGAGATGGGGTTGGTCGGCCAAAAGCATTTGACAGAAACACCTCTGGTTGTCCTCCACAGGACGAACGACACCAGCCTGGAATAAGGTCAGGATGAGAAGAAGGACGCGCATGTGATGATGTAATTTACATTTGCAATCGCCGTGACAGACTCCATCTCTTTGATCAGGCGACCATAGTCATTGATCTGTGAGGCGTCTTTTGAACACAATTTCAAGACGCTGAGATGGTCCATGGTTTGGTGAAGTACCGAGACGGTGTTCGTTGTTTGAGGTATCTATGAAGATTAGGACTACATCACGGACACTAGGCTGTGAGTGCTTACTGTATGGATTGATGGGTTGGCGGAGTGCAGGGTTGATGGGCTGATGGGTTGGCGGAGTGCAGGGTTGATGGGTTGATGGGTGTGATGGAGTGATGGGATACTGGCTTTGCTGATGTGATGATTGACTTGATTGATTGAAAGATGAATTGATGAACGAGAATTCAAAAGGGTAGTCAAATAGAAGAATTATCAAGGAGGTGAGTTCGGCTTGAGCGTAAGAACTTGGGAGAGGACAGGATGACCCGTTGCTTAAGTACTTACCCACCAGTGCCGGGTGATTCATGTGAGGATCAAGGTATGCTCATTGCCGTCACTCTTCGGCCGATGTCGGCTGGCCGACTCGTCATGCCATCTCGTATCTCTGTACGTCACTTCGGAAGGCGTCACTTTGAAGGTGAGTCACGATCGGTCACGATCGGCTACAGTCAAGTGAAGTCATCACTGCAAAGCTCCCGGTCTCGTCATCCATCTAGCTCCATCGGACCTTGCAGCTCTCTGAGGAGCGTGCCATCACCACAAGCAGCCTGCCTCGTGAGGTAGGGAACGTTGCCCGGTCCTTCAGACCACTGTGACCGCTGTGTATTGTGTAATGTGTGATTGGATAGATGGAAGTCAGTGATGGACATGCAAGCTCCGTAGATATCACCTTCGAGAGGGCACTTAGAAACAGTACTCATACCGAACTGTTCGAAGCCAGCCCTGCAATCTCTGGTGATGGCATATCAGTGCTTGCAGCCATCGCAATCTCGTGTTTCCGACATGTCATCGATTCGAGCGATCAAGTGCCCTGTAGCTGTCAGAAACGCCAAAACAACTCAATAATAAGATTCCGGTTGCTTTCCAGCACAGAATCATACGTCTCAATACCATCGGTCGACCTTGGGTTAACCCTAACCCAGTCATGTAGCAGCTTGGCGAATTGGGAGATGCTTGGTAATGATTGATGTAAGATTTGCATTGGATGAATCAAGTTGCTCCACCACTGAAGCTCAGCTATGAATAATGCAGCAAATTCAAGGCAATTGCTCTATCCCGCGGATAGGAAGATATGTGATCTACTTTCCTGATACAACTCGCCTTGGCCATTCGAAACGTTTGTCGACAACTTTTGCAAATGCAGTCGCGTGACAGTCTTCGAACGACTGCTCGAGCATCATCAAAATCATGTTTAACTGAGCTTTTGCCGATAGTCGTTGATCCTCTCAATCGCTGCCAGCAATTGACTACGTGATTTTCTGTTGTGCAGATGCCGCGCAGAAGGGGAAGTCGCATCGATTCTGTTCAACGCTGCTGTAGATTCATCTATGAACCGTTTCACCTAAAAGTGGATCTCGGACTGAACCTGTTGGCTGTAGAGTCTAGGTCCAGGTAGATACGGAGACAGGGTATACTAGTTAATGAATCTCAGGGCATGAGCCAGAAGAAAGATCAGAACGACAGATCCGGATTTGTGGAGATGGTAAAAGCCATGCTTATCTGTCTTCAGGATGCTGTTGTGCCCACATTTCTGGGCATTCTCATCACCAGGTTCGCAAGCAAATGAAGTGGGGTTGTTTTATATATATACTATTCCAAGGTCAGTACTATTCGCATCAGTTAGTCTGACGGCTTACGTGCTTGTAGTTGTGAGACTCCACGATGTTGCCTATCACTTTCGCTACCATACTGTCGACATTGGATACGATATCGACATAGGAGAGTCCTCTCATGTAAGGTTTCCATGCGAGTATACCGGTTAGGGTTGTCGATAAGGTATGGCGATCATCCGTCAGCGCTCGCTTGATGAGTTGGAGAGGAAGACTCTTGTCCGGCAGGCTGATGTTTATTCGTTCTGTGGAGCGACGCAAGAAGGCTCCGTCGATATCCCAGGATGATTGGTCGCGCCCATGATCATGACTTTGGCTCCAGCCTGTTGAATGTCATACCATTCATCGAGGAGCTGGTTCGTGATTTGTCTTCATGTATCACCACCTTCGTTACTGGCTCAATCTCCTGTGACTCTGTGAATCACATTCATGAAGATGAGAGTGGGAGCTCGCTGAAGGCTTTCTGAAACAGTCGAATGGCCATCTTTTGGAAGCCTTAGCAAAGTCATATCATAATACCGACCATAGCAGCAAGAGCTATCTGCGCAAGCTTCTTTATGAAAATTTGCCAAGCTGTGGGTGGCTGTCAGTAGCCAAGTCCTCCTTTATCCATTCACTCCGTATGGTACCGATGTATGGTTTCATGTAAGTCCATTTTAGCATCTTTGCAACACTCTTCAGGGCGAAGATCTTGCCGCATCCGGGTGGTCCGAACAACAGGATGCCCGATGGGTTGGCATCTGGAATAAGATTCAACCCTGTGAGTGTTTGGCTGGCAGGAGGCCCGAGCAGATGACTCTGAAGTTGACGAAGCCTTTGGCAGCTTGAGCCAGATGAATGCCCTCAAGTCGAGGAATAGATTTGAAAAGATGCACAAACATTTTGTTGCCAGTGCACTCAACATGGTCGTCGCTAGGAGTTGTGGCATATCCAGCAAGGACTGCAGAAATGTATTGCAGCACTTATCGGCTGGACCGGGATTGGTATCTGGAGTTGTCAACGAATTGGTAACGAAAGTATACTGCCTGAGCACCTCTATAGCACTTAACGATTGGCTCCTCGGTTGCAATCAATGTTCCATAAGCATTGAGCTGTGCCGAGCTTACTGACTCGACAGAAGAGTCAATAGCTGGTGTGATGATGCTGGTGCTATTCCGATGTGGGTTACGCAGAAGCGTGTGGGTCTCAGCGGTATCCAGTTGCCTTGCATTCGACCCTCGATTCATGCTTGCAAGTGCTTTGGCGGATGTACGGACTCCACAGCGATCATTGGTATCCCTTATAATGAACTCCTCCAGGCCCATGGGTTGCTGGTATGAAAGTAGCACGAGTTGGAACTTCAGCAGAAGTATAAAGTATAGCATCAAGAAGAATCATAGGAAAGACCTACGCAAGTAACCTGATCCATGGAAATGAATTCATGGAGAATGACAGGCTCGTGTTTGAGGACTTTTAGCTTCTTCAGTTCTTTCAGTTGTTGCACATCGGTTCTTGTCTATGTCAAGGCTTGTATTTTTTGCTGGACAATTCTTAAGCGATTGTCCCACTCTTTATTCTGAGCCGGCTTGAGTTGACCTGCATGGGTTGATCGCGTTTGATCGATCGTGAACTGATGGAAGTCTATGGTCTGTTGTTTCGTGGGGCCGGCGTATTCCAGTGTTTGGCAGGTCACGATGTCAGACGCCCAAGCTGTGGCAACTTCAGAACAGTGTAAATTGGAGACCCTGAATGTCCGTGATCGAATTAATACAGGAAGGCACATGTGGGGACTCGCAGTTGGCCGATATCCTGCTCCTCATTCAGATCCGTTCTCCAGGACTGAACTTGGCGAGAGCCGTATATGATAGGACTTGAGGCGGTGTGACAAGACCCAAAGTCAACAGTCTCCTAATGTGGGTAGCGACGTTGTGTCTCACTGCAGACATTCTGCCTCGTTGCAATCTACCTTGACCAGGTGCCACCCTCGACATTCCCGAGGACCAATGGATGTGGAGGCTAAGGCAAGCTGATTGAGTGAAGCGATCCGATATCGTTGAGGCCGCTGTATACAGATCTCCTATTCCTCATTATGCGACATCATTCCAGGCTTGATATCTCGGTCCAGATTGGCAGTGTGGAGCGTTCATGCGAGACCTAGTATTGGGAGTATTCATGGGAGTACAACATCGGACAGGGTGTGCCAAAGCGTATGGGATGAGGCAGGACTGATGTCATTCTGGGGCTCTCGAGCCTCTTGAGGTGACTTGAACGAGTGAGGCTTGGTTGTCTGGGCCGTTTCAGTCAGTCGAAAAAGTTACAATCAAAAGGTAGGCCTGAGAAGAGGAACTCACGACACGATACTCATCGTCTCACTGCGCTGTTCGAAAGAAGCGACAGGACGAGGGAGCTTTCTCGCACCATGCAATGAGTCGTGTGGCTCGACGTTTGTTGACCAGCGGAGAGGACGTTGACTTGGTGAGTGCTTTATCAACGCCAATGATATATCTCTACTTGCCGTGACAGGCTGAGGGAGATGGAAAAGCTCTTCAAGTTTGGAAGCATCTGGCACACGGAAACTGCTCAACTCCGTCGCGTGCCGCCTCCTCTTATAGATCACAGTCGAAAGAAGGTCACAGGGAATGAGTACCAAGTAAAGGGTGGAGGCCCATTCTCTGATCATGAATCTGGGTTGAAGAAGCAGAGCTGTGCGATGTGAAGCTATGGCTAGATCGTGCACAAGATGAGATCATTCATGGCTCAGCTATCCTTCCTTCTCACAGCGTTTCTCTTCTTCGTCAGAAGGCCATACCTTTTGCTCGCGTTCCGCCTTCAGCTCGTGGCTTTCTGTCTGTTCCTTCCTTGTCTTGGAGGCAGCCCTTCTTCATCGCCACCATCAACTTCACTGTCCCTTGTTTCCGTGACCACGGAGCTGCTGGGTTGATGAAGTCGAAGACTTGCGAGCTGCTCGGGGGTTGCTGCTAGTTGTGCCGGAAAGCTTGGATTGGGTGTTAGGCATCTTGGATTGCAAAGCAAGCGACGTCGAGTGCGAAGCTTCCGCCCTTGCACCAAGATCTCTTCGCAGATGACCTTGTGTAGATTCTTGGCTCGCAGCTTCACGCGAAGGGTTGCGCGTTCTGTTAGCCACTCCGCGTTTGTGAGATGGTTTGTGAAGACCCACGGCTTTTTCTGTCCGGGGATGATGATCTTAAGTAGCTCAGGCTCAACCTGTGTGACGGGACCTGCCTGAATGTGAGAACCCTGGGTTGTACTCTTATCTGGCCGCTTGAGGTTAATGTATGCCAGCTGTTGTAGTGAGAGTCTCTGGGTAAAAGTCGGCAGCAATCCTCACAGAAGAATGTGTTGGCGTCACTTACGGAGAGATGATGTGAGTGGTTGTCCCAAAATACTCGTGCTCGTGCCATCTGCGTATCACCAGCGTACAATATGTTAAGCGCCCACCGTATACTTTGCTGCTAAAATACCAAGTTGGCATTGTCAGATACGACACCCAAGTCCGCGTTGTACCGTCTTTCGGGTTGCGTTGTTCCAGAACTCAATGCTTCTTGTCTCTCGAAACAGATGCACCTGCCTAATGTGAGTCACAATGATATGAATATAGATGATCAATGCAAATTTGCAGGTTGACTTCCTCAGTTTTGAAGGACTTGAATTTGGCAACAATAGCTAGTCGGTTGGCTGCTCTGCCATGATGCCAAAGCTTCACGAGTGGGCCATCTCTTCTGAAAAGTAGCTTAAGTGTGTGAGTATGGTCTCTTGAGTTTTGCTTGAGATATTCAAGCTGCCTTTGCTGGACAGGGTAGTTTCAGGATTGCCAAAGTGGACTCCTTTGACAGCTACCCGTAGCTCGTTGCTACACCTGGCACTGCTATGGTGTTGGCTATGGCGATGATTTTGCCTCGTTCTTCGACTGTGGTACGCTCTTCGATGTGTCTGTACTTCCCTGACGACGACGGTCTCTAGGGTAGATCAAGCTGTGAGTGCCTACCCTGGTGAGATGGGCGGAATTGATGTGAGATTGGTTGGGTTGATATTTATAGGAATGAAAAAACGGTTGACAATGGAGAAATTCTACTCTCTAAGTACAAGTGCGAATGCAGGTCAGCTACAACCTATGAAAATCTACTTGTGGACAGGAGATCCAAAGATCTTTTCAATATATATAATAGGAAAGTGGTTGACCAAAGAGAAAGTCTGCCAATGTGCTAAGGATGTCTTGGAATGTATACACAGAAGAAAAAGTCGAGGAATAAGGGGGGAATCTGCTCCTCAAGTACTTTCTCCCAGTGCCGGGTTGCTGTTGTGAGAAGCGATTCACGCGTGGGTTGATTCACGGTGGTGGAATCAGTAGTTGATTCATGTTGGTGAAGACGGGGAATGCTTCACGTGGGTGGAATCGGTGGGGGATTCATGTTTTGCTATGGTGAAATGCATCTTCACGTGTTTTGATTCACGTTGATTGATTCTGCTCTGCAACGCCCGTCAGCAAGCCAATATGCAAAGCGCGCCGCCCACCCGATTGGAGGAGAGGCTTCTGATGTCCGTCCTGAATTGGGCGTAGAGAAATTGAACCTTCTATATGAAGCATTCGGCATCTTCACCAACATGGATCAACAACTGACCTGTGATCGAGATTTGCATACTGGTTGAATCAGTAGTTGGTTGATGTTAGTGAAGACGGGGAATCGTTCACCTTGATCAAATCAGCCATTGATTCAAGTTGGTGAAGACGGCGAATGATTCACGTTAGTGGAATCAGTAGTTGATCCACATGGGTGAAGACAGCAAGCGATTCACATAGGTCAAATCAGTAGTTGATTCGTGTTGATGAAGACGGGGGATGGTTCACATTGGCCGAATCAGTAGTTGAATTGTAATGGTGAATAAAGCGAATGGTTCACATTGGTCAAATTGGTCATTGATTCACATTAGTGAGATCAGGTTTGATGCGGCTTCGCACGGAGAAGCATCGTCCTTTCAATCTGGAATGGCATGCTTGACTTATTTGATGACTGCCAGGCCTAGCCTATGCCTACCAATGATGCTCGAGTCTCGACCGCTGAGGCCGGTCATAAGCTTGAGCCGTGGCCACGCTTCTTGTGAAACGTCATCGGACCTTGCAACTGCCTGATTCGTTTGCCGTACATTTGCAAGAACACGATCATCGCGATGGAAGCAAAAGTGATGGCAGCTTGGATGCCAAAGACCTTTGCCGGGCCCAGCTGGGTGACCCACTTGATCTGAATGTACGTTGCCATGAAGCCGGACCAGTTGCGGCTGGCCGTGATCCATGCGCTGACCTCACCTGAGCCTTCTGGGTAGCAGTCGAGCAAGTAGGCGTTGATGGCCGTTGTGACGATCATGACGCCGAAGCACTGCAAACCTGCGAAGATGGCGAGGACCATATAGTGCCACCTGTGTTGGAATGAGAAACCGAGGATGAGCAGGCTAAGACAGAGAATTAGTGTCGCCGGATAGGCAATGATGAGGCGGGCTTCTGGGTCGAGACGGCCGTCGTGCTTCCGCATATAATAGCGACCCACGGCGTCATGGAGGTAGTGGCCAGCAAACCACCCCAACGGAACTCCGATGATGCCAAAGAAGTAAAAGTATCCTGGCGGTCTTAGCTCATGTTGCGAAAGAGGAGCGTCTAGGACGGAATAGAAAACATCAGACCAACTTACCCAAGTCCCGCAGAGAAAAGTGGTAAAGCTCAGTCAGCCAGATGGCAGCAGTCGTGTTCACGCCAATGACCCAGGCGAAGTTAAGAAAGTAGTAAACGAGGATGACCAACACCGGTACTTTGGTGACGGCGATCAATGGACGCTCAAAACAATGGAGCAAGCTCCTCTGCTTCCAACTCTTTGCTTGCTGAAGCCCTACAAGACGGCTGAAATACGATCCTCGAGGTACTCTCGGCCCCTCCCGGTCAAAGAGGGTCTCATCTAGGAAAAATACGAGGACCCAGCCGATGACGGCCAGGATGGTGCAGACCCAAAATGCCCATGGCCAGGTGGTTCCGGACACGATGAAAGAGGCAATGAGTGGTCCCAGATATGGGCTCAGAATGATGGAGAACTCAATGTAATTGATGACCCTCGGATGCTCATGGAAAAAGAAGAGATCCTGAACCCACATCAGGGCACCTCCTTGCCCCACGCTGCAGAAGAAGCCATTGATGATGCGTGCAGCAAGGTAGGAGTTGAAGCTCGTGGCGGCCGCAGACCAAACGCACGTGCCTACCATCACGGTCTGGAATAAGAAGGTGACAGGCAAGCGTCCAAAGAAATTGGCGAGAGCAATGACGAAGAGTCCGCACGCCCCAATAGTAAACAGATTACCCACCACGGCGTGTTGCACGGTGGCCGGCGACTGGTGCCACTGGCTACAATAACGGGCAATTAGTCGCTGGCAGCTTCAGAATAGCGGGCAATGCAAAAGAAACATACAATGATTGCGGAATGACGGTGATAATGGCTGTCCCGCCGGTGTAGTCGGCGAGGGCAGCAATATAAGCGATGATGGCCACTGTGAGCCATTTCTTCCTGGGGCTCCAATTGAGAGGGTCTTCATCGGTGTCCAGGGGTTGAGGGATCAGGACGTATCCATCTGCGCCCTTCTTCAAACCCGCGGCATTGTTGGGGTAGCGAGTGGGATCGATGATATAGCCTTTGAGGGCGTCGGCGTCTCCAAAGACCTCGACGGTCGTCGTGGGAATTTCTTTGACTTTCTCCGACGTGGACATGGTTGGTGGAATGATGAAGGAAGATGAGGGTTGCGGGAATACCAGGCGCACAGCATGGGATTATGTCAAGCAGGGTGTGGTGGGCCGTGGGGTGGTGGGAACGTGGGAGTGGGGCCGTGCGGAAATGATCAAGGCACAACAAGGTTGCAAGGGTACCCGGTTGACCCTAGAGTTCGGCGGACAGGGTGCGGCTTGGCCTAGTTCTTCCGTCCCGCTTCCCCGGGAGGTGGTGGAGGGAGTGCGCAAATCAGCTTCCGCTGCATGACAACATGGCAATATTGTGCAACATGGCACCCATGCAAGCCACGATCGCGACACGGGGCGCCATCGTTTTGCGCCTGATCTGGGGGGCTTTTGTCATCTCCATTACTCCGTAACTCTGTGCCCGTACGCGTGCTACCACCTCTCCACCCCTGTTGTGCCGACGGCAAGACCCTGATTCGTGATACAACGTGATTGATGATCGCGCCTTCATCTTCCCATTGGACAGGGAGAGGTTAAAATGCATCTGTGCCTCTCGTGGCGCTGCCAGGTCTGGCCCGTCCATTGAAAAGTCAATCTCCGACCAGCGCGACGCTTTCTAATAGTAGTCTCGGTTGTCATGGACATGGGTAACGAATGAAACGACCTACTACTAGCGATGGAGACGAATTAACATACACTATCCCGTTCCCCGTGGTGTCCCTGAGATGTCGCTCAGTCTTCAACGAACAACAACTTACAGCTGACCACAAAAGGCAGCATCGCGAGATTCCTATCCATTGCCGGTCATGGGGAATGCCTACGGAGCCCAGGGGCCTGTGATGCTGGGCATAACGTGGACCGAGGCCACATTGGCTCTGATTTTGATCCTGCTACGCGCAAAAGCCGCCGCCTTTTCTCCCGATGATAATCTGTCCGCTGGAATATTCGGCTTGCGATGGGACTTCATCTGGGTCATCATGGCCATGGTAACTCTTTCACCCGTTTTGACGAGCTTGGCAAAGGGGCTTATCGCTTGGTACAGATATTTGCGCTCACCGCGCAGAGCTTCATGACCGTGAGTGCCGTGTATGGGATTGGCAACCACGAAAGTGTCCTGTCCCAGTCCGACATCGTCAAGGCGAATTTGTGGAGCTGGGTCGCCCAAATTGTGGCCATCCTAACCCTCGTCGTCGCACGAATTGCTGTCATCTCTCTCCTGCTGGCCATTCAAAAGCGTATGTCACAGCGTACGTATCGATTTGGCAGAAGATTGATCTACTTTGTGGGCGCCCTTCAAGGCGTCATCAATGTGGTCGAGGTCATTCTGATTCTGCAGCAATGCGACCCCGTCCAGAAGCTGTGGAACCCGACTGTGCCAGGGACTTGCAGCTTGATCAAGATATGTTCGCAGGTGGGCTATCTCCAAGGCACGATCGGCGTATTCGCCGATCTTGTACTGGCCTTTTATCCCATTTACATCTTCACCCGCTTGCACCAGGAAACGCGGGTAAGGATTGGCCTGTGTCTGATCATGGGCGGTGGCGTAATGTATGAAGCTTTTCCTCCATCTCCGGGCTTTCTGCCAGCACGACTAACGTGTGCAGCGCCGCCATTGCGGGAATCTGTAAGACCATCGCCATCAGTTCGATTACGCACACGACCGACATTACTTACGAGATCCACAAATTAAACACGTGGGTGCTGACGGAAATGTGGTTCATCATCATCTTCGGTTCCATTCCTGTCCTGCGCTCTTTCTTCATGCGCTTCTTCCAGAACGTTACCAATTCCTCCGACTACCCGTTGGAGTACAGTTCGCGAACTGCACCGGGGAAAAACCTGAACAGCAAAAGCAACTGGCTTCCGCTTGACGCAGGCCCTCGAGCCTGGACTACCTGCGAACCCTCAACGCAGACAGGCACCAACTCGCGCAACACGGAGAGTGAGGAGGGTCTCACGGACATGATGCGAAGAGGGCAAATAACGGTAACCCAGACGGCTCATGTTGAGAAGGAGGATCGCTGAATCCTAACGCCTTGCTGCGTCTCTCCCATTTGTATTCTAACAGAAGCGTCTGGAGTCATTTGTACATAGGGGACAATCCAAAAGCTTGGATCTGTAGAGGCATTGGCGCGATGGCTCATCATCGGTCCATTCCGCCGTCATCTAGAGTTTGTAAATGTACTGAGCCGGTCTCTCTCGCAACAGATACTGATACTATTAGACTTGTCATCTAGATTATCTTGCTTTTGTACCATCACTACTAAGTATAAACTCGCCAAGAGCCGTACCTTACATCGGGCACGATGTACTACTGTATGTCGCAACCCGTAGCGAACAAAATGCCTCGGTTGATGCCATGCTTCCGACTACTATCAAGTAAAGTACCGTACCTTACTTTACTTACTGCAAGCCGACGGGTGGCGGCAGGGAATAGCTCGAGCCGGCTTTCCGACGAGGATAGTAGTGGCTTGGCAGGACAAAGCTTGATCTAGCGTCTTCAAGACTCTGCCCATCTTGACATTGCAAGTCAAGATTCTCCCCATCAAAACGTGCGTGGAGAAACCAATGATCATGGACTACTATCTACTATACTTTAGATTTTGAACGTCGCTGACTTGGTCCAGAGAGTCCTTGAATCGTTGAGCGCATTACATTCTTTTACTATGATACTCAACGGACTGTATGCGAGGACGCTAAGATGTTGATCGGAGCGCTGCTTTAGATCCACTAATCATGTCCCTGTACAAAGCAAGGAGGGAACAGCAAGATCTCAGACCCCTGTATACTTGGCATACTAAATCGTAACAAGCGTGCTACCATTGCAAGCGCCGATTGCAATCGATGCGGCTCGGCATGAATTGTTCAGAGCCAATGACATCAAAGACATCTCTCCCTTCCTCCATCTCGATAAGTCTTGATACCGATCCAGACACTCTGCTATAGAACCCAGCAGGCCGATCATACCGTCAAGCAATGCCCGCCATGACGGATGCCCTCGCCCAAATCCGAGGACTGGAGAAACTAGCCGAAGCAGCAGCAAACGATCCAAAGGCTCATCGAGAGTTGCGAAACGGAATATCAAAACTGCAATTAACTCTAGAGACGCCCCGTGAGACCATATCCAGGCTCAATTTCCAGGTGCGTGTGTATGCACGGTGTTGGTATCTGCCATGAGGTTTTTCTTCCCTGATGAAGTCTCCAAATCCCTAGCCCCTTCAGAATATCTGCATTCGGATGGCGGTCGAGAAAGGATGGCTGCAAACGATCGCGCAACGGGGATCTGCCACTGCAGCAGACGTGGCCGCGGCAACAGGGACGGAGCAGTCTTTTCTCCGTGAGTCTGGCCAAGCACAGTGGGAATTCGCTCATACTCATTATATATCTATCACCCAGTCCGTCCCATGCGTGTTCTTACCGCCATCGGTCTTTGTGATGAGATTGGCAGTCAGACTTATGCGGCCAATGAGAGGACCCATTCAAAGATTCAAGAGGGCTCGATCGGCGCGGAGAAACATCAGTACGACTACCATCGATGCTTCTGTCTTTCGAAAGTAGCTGCAAAATCCTCAAGTGGATGGACTGACAGACTCGCAGTTTCGATCTCGATTTTCCCATGGTATCCTTTCCTGCAGAGTCTATTTGTCGAAGTACTGGAATCCTGCTGAATCCTCATTAGGGAGCTCGAATGGTAGACTACATGCGAGGCCCAGGAATCTCCGAATTTGCAGACAATCCTGATAGAATGACCATATTTGAATACACGCACAAAAGCAGAACGATATTCCAATTGCTAGAAAAGAATATGGAGCAGAAGAAATCCTTCGACGACTATATGAAAGCATGGCGGCTGCCCAACATGACACCATGGTTCGAGGTGTTTCCGGTTAAGTCAAAGTTTGCAAATGCCCGCAAAAACTCCAACGCCATACTTCTCGTCGACATCGCAGGCGGGCTCGGTCACGAAGGACAGAGTTTCAGGCAACGCAACCCGGACATTCCTGGTCAATGTTTTCTGCAAGAGCTACCGCTCACTTTGAATCGACTTGAGAAGGAGCCCGAAGGCATCAAGCCGATGGAGCATGACTTCTTCAATCCTCAGCCGCTGAGAGGTGCGAAAAACTAATCCACATGTCTGGCTGCGGCAGCTGATGAGGTGCTACGACAGGCGCTCGCGCGTACTTCTTTCGCCACATCCTACACAACTGGTCGGATGCCGACAGCAAGAAGATCCTGTCGCGCATCGTTGAAGCCATGGAGCCGGACTATTCAACACTCCTCATCAACGAAAAAGTCCTCGCCGACACCGGCGTGCCACTCGAGCAAGGCCAGATGGACATTCTCATGTGGCTGCACACCTCAGGCAAAGAGCGTACCGAACGGGAATGGAAAGCGCTTTGCGAGGGCGTAGGACTCGAGATCGTGAAGATCTGGTCGGCGGACAACGTGGGGGAGTCTGTGATTGAGACGAGGAAACTCCAGCCAAGGCAAGATGCCAAAAGTAGCGATTGAACTTCCCTCTTTTGGAGAGTCGACCAAAGACCCAAAGGGTACGTCGAATTTTCTAATACACGGAGACCATGATGGTAGGATAATCAACCAACCACGCTCGTCAAAATCCCTAAGCAACCTCTTATGCCATTCATCGTGATATTCGCACGCCTTTAGTACCAAGAACAAGCAACGGTATAAGGAAGTCATAGAAGCTACCGTAGGAGAGGCTAATTTCCTTACCTCCTGATCTTAACTAAGTTCAGGGTTCTTGGAGTACTTGTTATATTTTTAAAATTAACATTGCTTAATAATAAGAACCCTACTCGAAAGCCTTGATGGCCTCCGTAGATCCTACTTCTAACTCTCCACCCCTGGGTCTGTCCCCAAGAATACCGATTGTGGGGGCACGATCATGCGATCAGTGGAAGCTTTCCCAATGGACTCGATGTCTCTACGATTCTCTCTACTTGTATTATCGGAATCAGTCATCCTTTCGTGTCCTGTTGTCGTAGCCCCAAGGCGACTCAGCTCCATGAGCGAGTCATAAACGCTGCCCTTGATCTTACCCTCCGGTCTACCGCCACGTAGAAAGACGTTCTTTGACTCGTGCGGATTGACTTGGCGTGGAGAATGGATCCGAGAAGCCTGTTGGTGAAACAAACTCCGGAAAGATGAGAGGCAGGCAATGATGATTGCTTGTGATTTTGACATCAGCCCTGAAACACTTCTTCTGCGACTGAGGTAGGTTTAGGGGACGGGCATAATCTTACCGATGGCTTGCTCGATAATGTTCCACATATACGACCAGGAGGTGTCAGGCTGTCGTCCTCGTGTAGTGATCGCTGTGGCGCGAATGATGGAGATAATTGTCGTGACAACTCCCAAGGAGAATAGTCCCATCAAGGCAGCTTTTCGTCGAATTGACATTTGCACCCCCCACAGCATGCTAATGGGGACCGCCATTACTAGACAGGTTAGAAGGACACGTCACCCTCTCGGTGCGAGACTTGACAGAAAAACCTACTCATGTAATCTGTGATGACGTCCAACGCACAACCGGCTTTGACTGTGTCCTGCACAAACTTCACAGGACCAGGCTGCGAGCAGCGTTGGACTATTTCCATCACCGGTGCACCAAGACAGATATACTGTATTGTTCCAATACACACAAAATAGCTGGAGAAGGTGACCACAAAAACAGACCACCAGATCACATTCTGGCTTTTAACGTTTCGGCCGAGGCGCCTGAAGAACAGCAGGAACGCAAGCTTGACGGCCCAGAGGCTGGTGAAGAAGAGGACAAGGACGATGATGGACCCCTTGTAATAACGCTCGCTGTCGTCGAGGATGGTCATCGGTGGCCACTGATGACTGATATCCATTCGTACATGTCACTTGCGATAACTTGCCAGGCGACTGCCGTTAGCAGTAGAAGCACCCAGGCGACTATGACGCAGGTATCATCCCAGTACAGCTTCTTGAATGTGTGCCAGCGAGCCCAGAGTCTCAGTGCGATGAAGGGAAAGCAGGCGATGACACTGGCCCACGCGATCCTCTAGTAGCGGAGTAGTCAGAACTTTTCCCAGTGATTGGAACCACTGGAGGGCTTGCTACTCACCAGGAACACTACCTCACTTATCTTTGCCCCTTCCGATCGTGGTGGTCTGGGAAAGGGAAGTTCCATGACTGTTCGGGTCTGATGAGGGGTTATGTTGGTGCTGGTCTGAAAGTTGTGATATGTTGTATTGTTGGATCAGATTGTGCTGCTCTTAGTTTTGGAGGAAGAAAGTTCGATCATGATGGCCTAGTTACTTTATACATTTGCCTCTTGGGAGCATGTACAGCAAACGCTTGTTTGTACCCTCAACGAAGAGTACATTCGTGTGGCGTGATCCGTGGTTGACACAGCATCTAGCGCGAAACATCTGCATGCACAGGCTTGCATGCTGACAGTGCAGGTAGGCAAAAACGAATAAAGCCGGCAGCACACTCAAAAAGAATTATGTGCCAAACAACTTGTGTTGCAGCCTGATCGTGGATCAAAGAAGTTCTCGGTGGGTTAGGGGTTCAGCATATGCGAGCATGCATTAGCGCTGACCCAGGATAAAGTCGCATGAGCTGAGCTGATGTTGAGCCAGCTGATTTTTTTTTGACCCACGCGCAGCTGTACCCCTCTCGTTTGACATGTGTCAAAGGAGGTGGCCTAAAACGGCAGGAGGAGGACGTCAGGGAATGACGCTTTCGCATAACAGTGGGGTAAAGACCGATTCACCAGAATTACCGATACATCCGACGTTTACCTCTGTTACGAACGGTGTAACAGCTGTCTGTAGATCTCATATCTGCAAAGGATTCACCTACTTGAAGCATTTGCCTACAGGCCGCCCATGCCGAGCAGTGGTACCTAGAGGTAGTTGAAAGTTTGATCCCACGTAACCCCTTCTAAGCTTCCCGCTCCTTATGGCACCAAATCGATCTTCAAGCCCGCTCCCAGCTTAGGGCAACCTTTTCCGGATGTAGCATCTGCAACAAGAGCACCTGCCTGATATCATTCTCCAGAGTACGTGTAATCCTCTTTCTAGCCTGATTCAGATTCTATCCCAAATGCTTAATGGAATCAAGCCCTTAATTCTATTTCTAAACCTTATTTAGGTAAGGGCGGGAGCGGCTATAAATTATTATAAGGGGCTTAATTTTATTTATTTTAATCCCTATTAATTCTATTTTACTTTTATAGTTAAATTATACTAAACTTATATAATATTATTATAATAATAGGTTCTAACTAATATTCTATTTATATAATATTATACCCTCTAGTTAAGGATATATATTATTAATAATTAATAGCTACTTTTATTATATTTATTTATAAAGGATATTCTTTAATATTACTTATAATACTTACTCCTTAATTAATTTATTATTAATTATAAATAACCTTACTATTAAATAATTAAGATTATAATACTTAAGTAATAAAAAATAATATAAGAGAAACTTATAATTAA